>JGI11876J12873_1000189_pt1 | contig 12596 bp, 9 predicted proteins | sample ElkSloMetagenome_4_FD_12873 | JGI IMG/M metagenome (IMG submission 12873) | reverse complement strand
CTTCGCCCGCCGGGCGGCCCTGAACGGGACCGACCTGCTGGAGATCGCCTATCCGACGCCCGCCGATGTTCTGCAGGGGTTGAACCTACATCCGCCCACCGGCCAACGGCCCGAGCCCGCCCTGATGCTCTCGCTGATCCGCCAGGAGAGCAACTTCAACACCGAGGCCGTGAGCCGCGCCGGCGCGCGCGGCCTGATGCAATTGATGCCCCGCACCGCCGCGCGGGTGGCCCAGCGCCTGGGCGAAACGTCGTCGCGACTGCGTCTGGTCAATGATCCGGCCCACAACACCCGGCTCGGCACGGCCTACTTCGCGTCGTTGCTGGACCAGTTCCGGGGCTCGTATGTCCTTGCCATCGCCGGGTACAACGCCGGCCCCGGCCGCTCGCGGCGCTGGATGCAGGAGAACGGCGACCCGCGCCGCATGGACGTTGCGGAAGTCGTCGACTGGATCGAGATGATCTCCTTTTCCGAGACCCGCAATTATGTCCAGCGGGTGCTGGAAGGCACCCAGGTCTACCGCCACCGCCTCGGCCAATCGTCGGCGCGCACCACCCTGAGCGACGACCTTTTGCGCTGATCCGCCCGCGTTCGTGTCACCCGGGAGAGTTCGCCCGTGTCCGAATCCACGTCCCCCCTCCCCGTTACCGCCTGCCTGTTCGACGCCTACGGCACCCTGTTCGACGTCGCGGCCGCCGCGCGCCACCTGAGCGACGAGATCGGCCCGGCCTGGGAAGACCTGGCCAGCGTCTGGCGCACCTGCCAGATCGAATACACGTGGCTGCGCAGCCTGATGGATCGCTACGCCGACTTTCGCACGGTCACCGCCGAGGCCCTGGACCACGCGGGGGCGACGCTGGGCCTGGCGCTGTCGCCGGACCTGCGCGAACGCCTGATGGACCTGTACATGACGTTGGATCCGTATCCGGAGGTCCCCGACGTGCTGGCGGCGTTGCGGGGCCACGGCATCGCCACGGCCATCCTGTCCAACGGCTCGCCCGACATGCTGCACGCGGCCAGCGACAGCGCCGGGCTGACGGGCCTGTTGGACGACATCCTGTCGGTGGACACGGTCAAGGTGTACAAGCCGGCCGCCGCCGCCTACATGCTGGGCTGCACCCGCTTTGGCACCGATCCAAGCCGGCTGGTGTTCGTATCCTCCAACGGGTGGGACGTGGCCGGGGCGGCCTGCTTCGGCTACCGCACCGTCTGGGTGAACCGGCGCAACGCCCCCTCGGAGCGGTTGCCGGGCTGTCCCATCGCCGAGTTGGACAGCCTCGACGGACTGCCCGATCTGGTGTCCGACCCGGCGCGAGTCTGAGATCGGCACCATATATGTCGTATAGGAGGACCCACGATGAGCGACCGCACCGCGGCCGGCCCCCGCCTGCCCCGTTTCCGCCCCCTGACCCTGCTGGCCGGGCTGTTCGCGCTCGCCGGCTGTACCGGGCTGCCGTCGGGTCTGTCGGCCGTGCGGGACTTCGACGTCACGCGCTTCGCCGGCACGTGGTACGCGATCATGCGCCTGGATCATAGCTTTGAACGCGGCATGACCAACGTGCGGGCCACCTACGGGTTGCGCGACGACGGGACGGTGTCGGTGCACAATCGCGGCTGGAATCCGCGCCGCTGTGCCTGGTCGAGCATCACCGGCACGGCCCGCTTCCGCGAGGGCCCCGACGTCGCCAGCTTCAAGGTGACGCTCGGCTCCCCCATCGCGGGTGGCCTGCACATCATCGCGCTCGATAAGGAAAACTACCAGTGGGCGCTGGCCAGCGGCCCGACGCGGGGATACCTGTGGATCCTCTCCAGATCACCGAACATGCCCGACGAGCAGCGCAAGGACCTGATGCGCATGGCCCGCGATTTCGGCTTCCCCGTCGAGGATCTGGTGCGCGTCGATCAGTCGGAGCCGCCGCCCTGCAAGTCAGGGTAGTTCGGGATCACTCGGCCGCCCCGCGCGGGCGCAGCCACACCGGCAGGAACCACCAGCCGCGCCGCGCCTGAAGAACGGCGTCGGCGTTCTCCACGGCGGCGGCATCGTCCCGGAACACCAAGCCCCAGCGGTCGACGACAAGGTCGGTCAGCGCCGCGCCCACCCACATGAAGAACAGCGCGGTCCAGGCCGTCAGCGCAAAGACGGCGCCACCGGTCACCCCGGCGCCCACGGCGCATCCCCCGGCCAGCATTCCGCCGAAGCCCATCAGCACGGCGCCAACGATATAGCGCCGCATGGCATAGCCGCCGGTGAACCCTTCCAGCTTCAGGTCCCGGTAGATCAGGGCCGCCAGATAGGAGCCCAGAAACACCCCCGGCACCATGCCGATATTGAAATCCATGGCTTGGTCGGACGGATTCAGAAACAGCATCAAGGTATCCGCAGATGGCCCTGTGAAGCTGAGACTTTTCACGCCCACCGGCTCAAACGCCTGGTAGGAGAGGCTGTAGGTGAACAGCCAGCCGAGGGCAATGGCCACCCCCACCCCCAGACCACCGATCCAGGCCCACGCCGGCAGCCGGTTGCGGACCGCGACGAAGACGCCGCACGCCAGCAGGACCGTCGCCAGCACCATGCCGGCCGCGCTGCCGAGTCCGAGGCTCGTCAACACGTTCAGGTCCGAGGGCGCCTTCACAACCCACAGGCCGGCCAGGTGATCCCGCGCCGGCGCCAGCGCGCCATGAAGCGAGGCCTGGGCGGCGACCGCGAAGATCAAACCGGACGACAGGGCGCGCAGGTTGCCATTGGCGGCCAGCACCAGCAGACGGCCGGGACAGCCGCGTGTCAGGATCATGCCGGCGCCGAACACAAGGCCGCCGATGATGGCCCCCGACAGGCTGCCGGCGGAGGCCAGTTGGCGGGCCTCCGAGACATCAAGCGTGCCCCACCACACCAGCGCCTGGGTGCTCAGGACGGCCGCAGAAAAGGCCATCAGCCAAACGGCCATCTTCGGTCCGACCGAACCGCGCGCGAACTCGACCACCGCCGCCCGCAGACAGAACCGGCTGCGCTGCGCGAACACGCCGAACAACAGGCCGATCAGCACTCCGCCGAGGACGAACGTCCCCGGCTCGCCAATGGTTTCAATGGCGGCGGTCAGTTCCATGGTCTCTCTCGTCCGGTCGGAGGGCGGGGTCCGCCCTATGGAAGCAATTGATTGTTACATGTCCGGACGCTGTGCTCCAGCCCCCCGTTCGTCCTAATCACCCCGCCCCGCCGACCCGTCAGGCCATGGTGCCCCTGATTTCGGACAGGAAAGCGTCGACCTTACTCGTGAGCCGTTCGGCCTCGGTCGACAGCGCCCCGGCCGCCTCCAGCACCTCCTGCGCCGAATGCCCGGTTTCGGTGGCGGCATCCGTCACGTCGCCGACGTTCGTCGAGACCGCGGTGGTCGCAACACTCGCCTCCTGCACATTGCGGGAAATCTCACGCGTCGCCGCACCTTGTTGTTCGACGGCCGCGGCGATGGCCGACGTGATCTCGCTGATTCCGGCGATGGTGCGGCCGATGCCCTCGATGGCGGTCACGGCGTCCCGGGTCGCGCCTTGCACCGTGCTGACCTGCTTGCTGATATCCTCGGTGGCCCGGGCGGTCTGGTTGGCGAGGCTTTTGACCTCGTTGGCCACCACGGCGAAACCCTTGCCGGCCTCTCCAGCACGCGCCGCCTCGATCGTGGCGTTCAACGCCAAGAGGTTGGTCTGGCTGGCGATATCGTTGATCAGTTTGACGACGACACCGATCTTGTCGGCCGCCTGGGCCAGCGATTGCACCATCGCGTTGGTGCGTGTCGCCTCCTCCACCGCCGCCGCCGATATCCGGGTCGATTCCGTCACCTGTCGCGAGATCTCCTGGATCGAACTGTGAAGCTGCTCGGTCGCCGAGGCCACGGTCTGAACGTTCACCGAGGCCGTTTGGGCCGCCCCCGCCACGACCTTCGCCTGAGTCGAGGTCGCCGTCGCGGTGTTGGTCATGGACGCGGCGGTGTTCTGAAGCTCGGTCGCCGCCGACGCGACGATCTCCACCATCCCCTGAACATCCTGTTCGAAGCGGGTGGCGTGGCTGTCCAGGACGCTGGCGGCGCGTTCCCGCGCCGTCCGGATATAGACGGAAATGGCGATATCCATGTCGAGGAACAACGCCCGAATGACGGCGCCCATCACCTCCGCGCCCTTCTTGGGGTCCTTCCGGTAGGCCCTGGAGAACAGTGTGATGATGCGGGTGATGACGAAGGAATAGCCGGCCAGATACCACCGTGGTTCGAGCCCGACCCTCTCATGGGTGCGCCCGATGCGGTCGGCGTTTTGCATGTAAACGTCATCGAACCGCCCACTGAAGACGTTTTCCATCCAGTGTTTCTTTTGCATTTCCCGCGCATGGGTCATGCGCGCGGGCGAGTCGAATATCCTGGCGGTTCCGGGTGTTCCCTTTATGAGTTCGTAGAAATCCTCAAGGATCTCGTCCATATGTGGTTCGAGGACCCGTCGTGCTTCCTCCAGGAGCGGCTGCAGACCACCGTCAACCTGAAGGAACGACAGGCGTTCCACGCGGTCCATTTCGAATGTCATGGCGTGAGGAGCCTTCGCCGTCTTGCGTTGCGGTCCGCTCACACGTCTCTCTCAGTCGCCGAGGCAGGCTCGACGACCGTTTGCTCCCCGCACCCACATGGTATCGCAGCAAGCAGGGGACAAGCCCACCGATGATCGCCCCGGAGGTTCGCTGCAAAACGGGTATTGCCCTGGGGTCGACCGATTGTCTATGAGTCACTCCAGGTCACGGCCCCGCCAGCCGCGCTGCGGGCGTGGTGGAATTGGTAGACACGCCAGATTTAGGTTCTGGTGGCTTTCAGCCGTGGGGGTTCAAGTCCCTTCGCCCGCACCATGCCCGATTCGACGGCGCGGCGTTTTCCAACCAGGGCGCAGGTTTTTGCGTCCACCCGCTTGCGCCTTGCCTTTTCATTTCACTCGTGCCGGAAGACGCCATGCAAGTCACGGAGACCCTCACCGAAGACCTGAAACGCGAGTTCAAGGTCGTCGTGCCCGCCGACACCTTGAACGAAAAGGCGGAAGCACGCCTGACCGAGGTCAGCTCACAGGTACGAATTCCCGGTTTCCGTCCCGGCAAGGTGCCCATGTCGCTGCTGAAGAAGCGTTTCGGCGGCCATATCATGGGCGAGGTGCTTGAGCAGGCCGCGCAAGAGGCGGTCGACAGCGTCGTCAAGGATCACGACCTGCGCCCGGCCCTGCAGCCGAAGGTGGAGGTCTCGGACTACGAGCCCGAGGGCGAACTGAGCCTGACCATTGCCGTCGAGTTGCTGCCGGACATCGGCACGCCCGACTTCTCCGACATCGTCGTCGAACGTGACGTCGCCGAGATCGGCGACGAGGCCGTGGACAATGCCCTCGAACGCTTGGCCAACGCCCGGCGCTCGTCCGAACCGGTGACCGAGGACCGCCCGGCGGCCAGCGGCGACGTCGTCGTCATCGACTTCCTCGGCAAGAAGGACGGCGAGCCGTTTACCGGCGGCGCGGCCGAGGACTACGCCCTGGAACTGGGCTCCAATACGTTCATTCCCGGGTTCGAGGATGAGCTGATCGGCGCCCGCGCCGGCGAGGAAAAGGTCGTCACGGTCACCTTCCCCCAGGATTACGGGGCCGAGGATCTGGCCGGCCAGGAAGTCACATTCGACGTCACCGTCAAGGAACTGCGCCAACCGGCCGCTGTGCCCATCGACGACGACCTCGCGAAGATGTACGGACGCGAGACGCTCGACGACCTGCGCCAGGCGATCCGCGACCAGATCGCCCAGGAATACCAGCGGGCCAGCCGCGAACGGACCAAGCGCCGCCTGCTCGACCGGCTGGCCGAGAAGTTCACGCATCCGATTCCCGAGGGGCTCGTGGATGTCGAGTTCGACACCATCTGGAAGCAGCTCATGGAGGCCAAGGAGCGCGATCAGCTCGAGGACGACGACAAGGCCAAGTCCGAAGACGAGTTGCGCGCCGAGTACCGCACGATCGCCGAACGCCGCGTGCGGCTGGGGCTGCTCCTGGCCAAGGTGGGCGAGGACAACGGCATTGCCGTCACCCAGGACGACATGAACCAGGCACTCGCCGAACAGGTGCGGTCGTACCCGGGGCACGAACAGGCGGTCCTGAACTACTACCGCCAGAACCCGCAGGCCATGGAAGAACTGCGGCCGCCGATCTTCGAAAACAAGGTCGTGGACTATATCCTCGAACTCGCGCAGGTGACCGAGCGCACGGTGACGCCGGACGAGTTGATGAACCCCGAACCCGCCGAGGCGGAGACGGCCTCGGCCGAGACCGACGGGTCATGACGGGCGCACGGCGCGCCCGCCCCTCCTCCGGTCGATGGGGTCGACAGGGCGCGCCGTGCTCCCTAGGTTAGGCGCGGTCCCTGATTGGCCAGAGTCAGATTGTCCCTGAGATCCCCTAGTACGAGAGACCCCGATGAGCGACCGTGATCCGATGGAGGTGTACGCCAACACGCTGGTGCCGATGGTGGTCGAACAGACCAATCGCGGCGAGCGTTCATATGACATCTATTCCCGCCTGCTGAAAGAACGCATCATCTTCCTGACGGGTCCCGTCAACGATGTCGTCGCCAGCTTGGTGTCGGCCCAGTTGCTGTTCCTGGAATCGGAAAACCCGACCAAGGACATCGCCTTCTACATCAACTCCCCGGGTGGTGTGGTGACCTCGGGTCTCGGCATCTATGACACCATGAACTACATCCGCAGCGACGTCTCGACCGTCTGCCTGGGCCAGGCCGCGTCCATGGGCTCGCTGCTGTTGACCGCGGGCGCCGCCGGCAAGCGCTTCGCCTTGCCGAATTCCCGCATCATGGTCCATCAGCCGTCGGGCGGGTTCCAGGGACAGGCGACCGACATCGAGATCCACGCGCGGGAAATCCTGGCCATCCGCGAACGGCTCAACAATATCTTTTGCCACCACACGGGGCAGCCGCTGGAGGTGGTGCAGCAGGCCATGGAGCGCGACAAGTTCATGCCGCCCGAGGAGGCGCTCGACTTCGGCCTGATCGACGAGGTGGTCACCACGCGCCGGTTGCCTGACGATGAGTCTGGCGGCGATTCGCCCACCTGATGGGCTACAGGCTCGACCCAACCGCCACGATCGGGTTTTTTTTGGCATTGTGCGCGTGGAGGGTCGACGAGTAGTATGACGGCGCGACGAAAAGCGAGTGTCTCGCATCGGTCCCCGTTCCTCGATCCGGGTGCGATTGTCGGACGCGTTGGCCCGAGGGCTTCAGGAAACCCTGTTCGGTGGGGCGGCGCGCGGGAGTGGAGTGGTTATGAGTAAGTCTGCTGGCGGAGATTCCAAGAACACGTTGTACTGCTCGTTCTGCGGAAAGAGCCAGCATGAAGTGCGTAAGCTCATCGCCGGGCCGACCGTGTTCATCTGCGACGAATGCGTCGAACTCTGCATGGACATCATCCGGGAAGAGAACAAGACCCAACTGGTCAAGTCCCGGGACGGGGTGCCCACGCCGCGCGACATTCTGTCTGTCCTTGACGATTATGTGATCGGACAGCCGCACGCCAAGCGCGTGCTGTCTGTGGCGGTGCACAATCATTACAAGCGGCTCAGCCAGGGCGGCAAGAACAGCGACGTCGAACTGGCGAAGTCCAATATCCTGCTTATGGGGCCGACCGGGTGCGGCAAGACCCTGCTTGCCCAGACCTTGGCGCGCATCCTGGATGTCCCGTTCACCATGGCCGATGCCACCACGTTGACCGAGGCGGGCTACGTCGGTGAGGACGTCGAGAACATCATCCTGAAGCTCCTGCAGGCCTCCGACTACAACGTCGAACGGGCGCAACGCGGCATCGTCTACATCGACGAGATCGACAAGATCTCGCGCAAATCCGACAACCCGTCGATCACCCGCGACGTCTCTGGCGAGGGCGTGCAACAGGCGTTGCTGAAGATCATGGAAGGCACCGTCGCCTCGGTGCCGCCCCAGGGCGGGCGCAAGCACCCGCAGCAGGAATTCCTGCAGGTGGACACGACCAACATCCTGTTCATCTGCGGCGGCGCCTTTGCCGGCCTGGACAAGATCATCGCCCAGCGGGGTCGCGGCACGTCCATCGGTTTTGGCGCCGACGTGCGCGCGCCCGAGGAAAAACGCACCGGCGAGATCCTGCGCCAGGTGGAGCCCGAAGATCTGTTGAAGTACGGCCTCATTCCGGAATTCGTCGGCCGCCTGCCGGTGCTGGCGACGCTGGACGACCTGGACGAGGACGCCCTGATCGAGATCCTCACCAAGCCAAAGAACGCCCTGGTCAAGCAGTACCAGCGCCTGTTCGAGATGGAGAACACCCAACTCACCTTCGCCGAGGATGCCCTTGAGGCGATTGCCAAGAAGGCCATCGCGCGCAAGACCGGCGCCCGCGGGCTGCGGTCCATCATGGAAGGAATCCTGCTGGAGACCATGTTCGACCTTCCGGGCATGGAAGGGGTCAGCGAGGTGGTGGTGAACCGCGAGGTCTCCGAGGGCCGGGCGAAGCCTCTGTTCATCTACGCGGACCGCCGCGAAGATATCGGCAGTTCCGCCTGAGGTCGTTTCGCGGTGGAACTCATGCGGCACGGGGTCGCCCAAGATCGCGACCCCGTTTGTTTTTTGCGGGTCCAAGCGCGGACTCTGGCGAGACGTGCGACATTAAACCGTCTTGATCGTGTGCGCACACTGGCCCACATCAGTGGCGCGAGATAAAGGTCCTTGGTCAGGTGGGCGAATCGCGACGTGACGCCTCCCCCTCGCGGCCAGACGGGATCAGGCACCCAGACGAGGTCAACACGTGGACACCAGCCCGACAAACACCTATCCGGTTCTTCCCCTGCGGGATATCGTCGTCTTCCCGCACATGATCGTCCCCCTGTTCGTTGGGCGGGAAAAGTCCGTCCGCGCCCTGGAAAACGTCATGGCGGACGACAAGGAAATCCTGCTCGTGGCGCAAAAAAACGCGTCGCAGGACGATCCCGGGCCGGAGGACATCTACGACGTCGGCACCGTCAGCACGGTGCTCCAGTTGTTGCGCCTGCCCGACGGCACGGTGAAGGTCCTGGTCGAGGGCAGCCGCCGCGCACGAATTGACCGCTATACGGACAACGAGCAGTTTTTCGAGGCATACGCGAACCTGCTGGACGACGACGCCGTCGACACCAAGGAGGTGGAGGCGCTGCAGCGCTCCGTGGTCGGCCAGTTCGAACAGTACGTCAAGCTGAACAAGAAGATCCCGCCCGAGGTGCTGGTTTCGGTCAATCAGATCGAGGACCCGGCCAAGCTGGCCGACACGGTCGCCTCCCACCTCGCCCTGCGGATCCCGGACAAGCAGGAAGTGCTTGAGATCGCCTCCGTCGCCGAACGGCTGGAGCGCCTGTACGCGTTCATGGAGTCCGAAATCGGCGTCCTGCAGGTGGAAAAGAAGATTCGCGGGCGCGTCAAGCGCCAAATGGAAAAGACGCAACGCGAATACTACCTCAACGAGCAGCTCAAGGCGATCCAGAAGGAACTCGGCGAGAACGAGGACGGACGCGACGAGCTCCAGGAACTCGAAGAGAAGATCGCGAAGGTCCGCCTGTCCAAGGAAGCGCGCGAAAAGGCCACGGCGGAGTTGAAGAAGCTCCGCAACATGAGCCCGATGTCCGCCGAGGCCACGGTGGTCCGCAACTACCTCGATTGGATGGTGTCCATCCCCTGGCAGAAGCGCTCGCGCGTCAAGCGCGACCTGCGCGAGGCCGAACGCATCCTCAACGCCGACCACCATGGGCTCGAAAAGGTCAAGGATCGCATCCTGGAATACCTTGCCGTCCAGTTGCGCGCCGCGAAGCTGAAGGGGCCGATCCTGTGCCTCGTCGGGCCGCCCGGCGTCGGCAAGACCTCGCTCGGCAAGTCGATCGCCCGCGCCACCGGCCGCAACTTCGTGCGGATGTCCCTGGGCGGCGTGCGCGACGAATCCGAGATCCGGGGCCATCGGCGCACGTACATCGGCTCCATGCCGGGCAAGATCATCCAGGGCATGAAGAAGGCCAAGTCCTCCAACCCGTTGTTCCTACTCGACGAGGTGGACAAGCTGGGCAACGACTGGCGTGGCGACCCCTCCTCCGCCCTGCTGGAGGTGTTGGACCCGGAACAGAACCACACCTTTAACGACCACTACCTGGAGGTCGATTACGACCTGTCCGACGTGCTGTTCGTCACCACGGCCAACAGCCTGCGGATGCCGCAGCCGCTGCTTGACCGGTTGGAGATCATCCGCCTGTCCGGCTACACCGAGGACGAAAAAGTCGGCATCGCCACCCGCCACCTGATCCCCAAACAGATGAAGGCGCACGGCCTGCGCAAGGGCGAGTGGTCGATCTCCCAAGACGCCCTGCGGGACCTGATTCGCTACTACACGCGCGAGGCCGGGGTCCGCAATCTGGAACGCGAACTGGCGAGCCTGACCCGCAAAGCCACCAAGGAGCTTCTGCTGCGCAAATCGCGCAAGAAGGTCGCCGTCAGCCGGCGGACGCTCGAAAAGTATGCCGGCGTGCGCCGCTACCGGTTCGGCGAGGTGGAAGCGGAAGACTTGATCGGGGTGACGACGGGTCTCGCCTGGACCGAGGTGGGCGGCGAGTTGTTGTCGATCGAAGCCCTGACCATGCCGGGCAAGGCCGGAATCACCCTGACCGGCCACCTGGGCGACGTGATGAAGGAATCGGTGCAGGCCGCGCGGTCCTACATCCGTTCGCGCGCCGTGACGTTCGGCATTCGCCCCACGCTGTTCGAGAAACGCGAAATCCACGTCCACGTCCCGGAGGGGTCCACCCCGAAGGACGGTCCGTCGGCCGGCATCGCCATGTGCGTGTCGATGGTCTCGGCGCTGACCGGCATCCCCGTCCGGCGCGACATCGCCATGACCGGCGAGATCACGCTGCGCGGCCGCGTGCTGCCGATCGGCGGGCTGAAGGAAAAACTCCTGGCGGCGCTGCGCGGCGGTCTGACCACCGTGCTGATCCCCAAGGAAAACGAAAAGGACCTCGCCGAGATCCCCGACAACGTCAAGAAGGGGCTGACCATCGTCCCGGTGACCACGGTGGACGAGGTCCTGGCCAATGCCCTGGTCAACCCCCTGACACCCATCGAGTGGACCGAGGCCGACGCCGAGGCGGCCGACGCGGACCTGCGCAAATCCAGTCGGGCGACCGACCCGGCGGACAACGCGATCCTGACGCACTGAACCACGGGCCGGTCGCGAAGGCCACTGGCCCGATGCCGGCGCGCTCTGTCCGCGCCATGCGACACGGAGACCACACCGTCGCCCCAAAAACGCGACGGCCCCTCGCCTCTCCCCTTGCAATCCGCCACCATGCCAGTAACAGTGAGGCAATCCAGGTCGCCAAGCACTGAGACCGCCACCGTCCGTTTTCCCACATTGACGGCCGCAAAACGGACGGGCTAGGGTTTTGTCGGGTTGTTTGATCCTGTCGCGGTCGAGGTTCACTTCGACCAGTTATTTACAAAAAATGAAGGGGGTTTCGCCAGTGAACAAGAATGATCTCATCGCTGCCGTTGCCGAGAACGCAGAGTTGTCCAAGGCGGACGCCACGAAAGCGGTCGACAGCGTCTTTGAGACGATCACCGAGGCCCTCAAGGACGGGACCGAGGTCAGACTCGTCGGCTTCGGCACGTTCGTGGTGTCGGAGCGGGCGGAATCCGAGGGCCGCAATCCTCGGACCGGTGAAAAGATCGTCATTCCCGCCTCGCGGCAGCCCAAGTTCAAGGCCGGCAAGGCCCTGAAGGACGCCGTGAACTGAGGCGCATTCGGATGAGATGAGCCACCCGAGGGGTGCCGCTGTGGGACGGGATCCGCAACCGATCTGACCATGTCAGGACCCCACCGGGTCGGTGGCACACAGCACCGTCGGGGCGTGTCCGGTGGTCTCCTCCAATGCGGCCCGGACGGCGCCTCGGCCCACCCCGCGCCGGGGACACTCTTGGCCCACAGTCTCGGCCCGTTGGCCCCCATGGTCCGTCCCCTGCCCATGGCGGCTGTGGCCCCCGGAGGAGCGCAAGGAGTCGACAGGCAACCGAATCGCGGCACCCCGCCAGTGCGCGGTTTCGGGGCGATTAGCTCAGCTGGAAGAGCATCTCGTTTACACCGAGAGGGTCGGCGGTTCGAACCCGTCATCGCCCACCACTGACGCGAGACCCTGAACGCCGTCCTGCCCGCCACGGACACCACGAGTGCGCACGCGCGCCCGCCGCCGGGTCATCGAAGGGTCATCGACCACAGCACATGTCCTCGTGTCCTGGCAGGACGTGCCTGACCGGCACGTCTTGGGTCGCCATCACAGATCCTGAATCGTCTTCTCGATGTCGCTCTGCAGAGCCGCCGAAATGTTTTCAAGAGCGGCGATGACTTCGCGGCTCGACTGCTGCAGGTCATGCAATAGAGCATACGTTTGTTCCGATTCCCCCATGCGGTGCGAGTCCAGGACAGCCTTGGCGGACGCGTGGACCCGCCGATGCGGCTCCTCGATCGCCCGCCAGCCCGGGTGACCCGTCAACCCGG
>JGI11876J12873_1000187_pt1 | contig 12658 bp, 8 predicted proteins | sample ElkSloMetagenome_4_FD_12873 | JGI IMG/M metagenome (IMG submission 12873) | reverse complement strand
ACATCAAATATGGAGGGGTTAACCTTATGTCGATTATATCACGTCCAGGGCAATTACCAAACGATATAAGAGAGCAAATGCTAGCATCGGGGCATGGTCAAGGTGCGCTGATGCTTGACTTACTATGCTTCTACGGTATTCAAAATGAATGGGTTACCGTAGATCAAATCTTAGCTATATCACTATGCAATGAAACATTGATACGATCTGCATTGAGTGACTCAGTAGTTTTTCTCAGTAGACCTATTAAGACTGGTAAACGTGGACGCCCAAAAATAGAGTACATTATGAGGTCTTTAGGGGAATTAGAATTTACTTTTGGAACCCGCTATATACGCTCATATTCCGGTAAATTGCATGATCCATTCATAGATGCACTTCCAGAATTAGCGTTTTCTTCAATGGCAAGATATAAACTGGAACTTCATAGAGAATTCTTAGTCCGCAATAGTGAAGGGGAATGGTTTCAGTGTTCTATGTCATTCATGGCCGCTCGCATGGGTGTATCCACAAGAACACTGAGAAGGTATCACCAACATATAGACGTGGAAATTAAACCCGTTATCAGCTACAAACCATTACCAAAATCTGCTATATCACGGCTACCTGATGAATTAACAGGCGGAACATGGATAGAGATAGGTGATATTAGAGATGTAGCAGCTAGGACAGCAAAACGGCTACCATTCATTAGAAAAGCCGTAGAAAAATACATAGATTATGATCTTTGGATAGTGAATCAAGAGCCTAATATGTATCGGATCGTAAGAAGTTATCCCAATTTGACAAAATCACAGGATCAAGAATACACTTATTTATAATCACTCCACGCGCTAGCGCGTGGAGTGCCAATTTTTCAATTATAGATAAGGGTAAAAATCATGGCTTTGGTTTCAACAGGCTGGCGTTTAACTGTATCCGTTGCTGATACATCTGGCAGTATATCCACTCTAACATATGAATTAAATGCCGCTGATGAAGTTACAGCAACTGCCGATGCAGCTACGATTATCACAAATTTAACAGCTATCACAAAATCCACAATTATTTCCTATGTGCTGGGTGAAGTTTTTGCGGAAAACGCTGTTACACTTCCCGCGGATGCTGAAAACGCTATTAAAGCATCAATCAGTGTGTATTTAGAGGGCTTAGGGCAAAAACGGGCTAACATCAAGATACCAGCACCCGTTAATGCTATTTTCACTGCCGCAACTGGACCGGGGTTTAACGTGGTTTCTGGCACCGCAGCAGCAGTTACCAATTACATTAATCTATTTAAAACTACTGGTGGTGTAGCTACAATCAGCGATGGGGAAACAGTGCGAGATTTAAATAATTTTGCAGGCGGTAAACGCATCAGCAGGGGTAGTCAAAACCCCTAATGGTTGTATCCCTCATCATCCAGGATTTTGAGGCTAGTTTATCAACCGGCGGATATGGTGGTATCCGCCGATTGTCACCATCCACTGAGTTGATGTTAATTAGTCTGTACATGTATGAAACCCTATACAGATGGCGGAATTCTAACGGGGAACCGCTAACCGATGAGCAAAAAGACACGGTGAAATTATGGACATCAAGAGCACAAAATGAATTAATGACGGAGGTACCCACTGTGCCAATAGGTAGTGTGATAGCATTTGCAGGTGACGTCATACCGGATTATGCATTATTGTGTGACGGCGCAGCATATAGCCGTGTGGATTATCCTGATCTATACAGCATACTGCCAAACACGATGATATTGAACGCCAATGCATTTTTGACCCCTGACTTAACAGATAGGTTTCCGCGTGGTACAAATGACATAGCAAACGTGAATTCAAGCGGTGGTGATGATGAATTTACACTATCGGTTAGTAATTTACCGCCTCACTCGCATGAGGTTCAATTCATAGGATTTTCTCCGGTTTTATTCGGGGAGGTTCCAGGGGGAAACTTTCTTAAAACCAATTTGGCTGCACCAACTTTTCCGACACAAAACACCGGAAGCGGAACAGCGAAAACTCACATTCCTTCTTATAACACCTTCAGATATATCATGATTGCACGATGAAGGGACGTGGTACGCGCTGGAAAGCTGTTATCCTAGATTACGATTTATTGTCTACGTATGATGATGATGAAGATTGCATCATTTGTCTAACCCCACGTCAAGCAATGGCATTGTTAGGATACATGCGTGGTATGGAATGGTCCACGAGATGGGAAAATTTACCACCTAATTTTGATCTTGCGGGTTGGGTAGCAGACATAGAAGGGAAGTTGATAAACGTGTCATGCGGAAATTGCGGTAACAATAGTTCTTCTTGCATTTGCGAATTAACACAATTGATGCAAACCTTTGTATATAACCAATATCCACCACCTGTTATCACCCCTGATAATCCCGGTGAAAACGTTCCAGGTGTAGATCCAATAGAACCGGAAAAAATTGCTAAACGGGATGCTACTATTTGTGAAGTATCACAAATAATTATGTCAGTTATATTTGACAACATGAGGCTAGCAGTATTAGCAGAATGCAATGGTGAAAACCCGTTAGAGGAATTTGGAGAGTTCGCCAAAAATGCAGGAAATACCAGTATGACTTTTTGGTTAGGAGTTGCTGGTATAACAGCTGCAACGGGTGGAGCAGCATTACTTCCAGTGCTGGGGGCAGCAGCACTTGCTAGCGGATTATTGGCAAATGTTGGGAGTATCCTGGAATGGAACCCACTAGGGATAGGTGATGAATGTAGCGATCCAGGTGCAGTTCCTGAAGATGTATTAATAGCATATAGCTGCCAGCTATATACATCCCTGATTAAGGTCTACAATTTCACGTCTTTTCGCAACGCGATGAACACCGCAAATGATCAAGCAATAGCTTATTATGAGAGCGTAGGCTTAACTACCCTGGAAGCAATAGACAAAGATGCATCACAGCGGGATGTAATCATTAATTACCTAAAGCAAGGGGACATATTTAAAACATTCACGCTTACTTTAGGGAACATAGTAGAAGACCCATTCATAGAACCTAGTGAATGTAATGATTGTATTGATTGCGCTAGCACTACACCACCCACTCAAGTAATTAAGTTCGATGATGCATTGGTAGAGTCTATAGAACCTGTACCGGATATAACAAATACATCAATAGAAGTGACCTGGACAACGTTTCCTGATGAAGTTGTGTTTACATTTACCCGTCCAGTGTGCATCAATCGGTTTAGATTTTTACTAAACCGGGGTGCTACGGTATCGGTTCCTGATCAATTTATATGGTTTGTAGGTATTGCTTCATATACATCCAGCGCGGGCGGATTTGGAGATAATAGTGAAGATGAAGCATTTGGAAACTATGCTAGACAAGTACGACTTTTACCCGGTAGTGTTAATTCTGGCAATGCTAGGCTGTCTTTGCAATTGCCTAATGTTGATGATGGGTTCGTTATACGTGATGTCAATCCTTAGAGATATGATCTAATTAAATATTGCTTCCTGGAAGCAACATTTAATTACCCTTAATGACTCTTAATGACCACCCCATACCCCCCCATACTGCCCTATACCACACAAAACCCCTAGAAACACTCTAAAAACCGATTAAAACAACTTCTCTAACGTTCCCCCTACCCCGCAAGGGGAGATTACGCCTATTTTGACACCTGGATCAAGGAGTGGGGGAGTGGGATTTAACATGTGTATCAATTAGTTGCAACGTTTATCAATTTGCATTATAATAAGCGTTGCTTCCTGGAAGCAACTTTTAATCGTGTTTCATAAGACATAAAGGGGTAAAGTAATTCAAAATGAAGAGCATTAGGTTCTATAGTGAAAACGGATGGATGGGTGTACAAGTTACAGATGGGGATACACACATATATACCAATGATCATAACCCATTGAATGTAAGAGTATCATTTAATCTCAAAGGGCATAGATTTCATACAAGTTTGGGTAAGTGGGTATGCACGATGATAGCACGAGCTGAAGGTAAGTACGATACAGATAAGGATATACACCATAATGAACAAATCTAAGCATATCGTAATTTTGAAACATATACACACTAACCCTGATTACTGTACAGATGAAATACGGGTTAGTTATCAGGGCATAGCTATTCGGGTTGGCATTCAAACGGGTAACTGGCACCCAGCTGGCAAGTCATGGCTTGCCAGCATCCGCACAGACATTCACAACTATGATAATCCTGCTAATTGGGCAATGGGATTAGGCGCATTTGGTAGCACGTATTATGAAGCAATTACTAAAGCTATGGACTACGCCAAAAACCAAACACTACGCTTTCCGATAAATTGGTTAGAGGAAATTATGCGGGTAATTGATCATGAATATGGTAAGGAGAGATAATTATGAGTCACGATGTAGAGAGAATCAGAACTGAAGCAGGATACAATGTGGAATGTGTAATGTGTGGAACATGGTTTGAAGCTACACGTTATGATGCTAGCTATTGTTCTTCTACGTGTCGATCCAGGTATCACAGAGCACAAAAACAGGTGGATAAACGAATTGAACGGGGAAAAAATGCAGTTAACACCTTGATCAATCACTTACCCAAAACAGGTGAGAGCAAAACCTACATTGCATTATTAGAATTATCGCGATCTATAGCGTATGCTCTCTCTCAAGTTAATACTGATACAGAAGGGGATTAAAAATGAAATCGACGGCTACCATGCGCACCGCTCACATACGTTCGCAGTGCTTTTATTTATCATCCGCACATGATTCAAAATACGAATATTCATATCCTACTGTGCAGTTTTTGGCGTAGGTGTTCCGTATTTCAAGAGTTCGGTCTATTTATTTTGTAATTTGTCAGTCTATGCTTTTAGGCGGTTTTGTTGGGGGCGATTTGCGAAATAAATAACTTTGGTAGATAATGTAGGCTGTCAAGTAATGGAGTGTGGATTATGGTTGTACATCAGTTAGATTGTAAAATGTGCGATAAATGCCAAATAAGGGGCACAACACATAGTTTTGATGGTACTTTTAGAGATCATGGGCCTAATGGGGAAACATGGGATGTAGACTGCTGGCATGTTACATGCCAGCAGTGCGGGCGGAACTGGGTACTCTACGAATATTCTAACTATGCAGGTGTAGATAAAATTGAATGTGATAGATGAATTTCAGTACACGGTGTGCTTTGCCTCACACCGTGTACATCAAATATGGAGGGGTTAACCTTATGTCGATTATATCACGTCCAGGGCAATTACCAAACGATATAAGAGAGCAAATGCTAGCATCGGGGCATGGTCAAGGTGCGCTGATGCTTGACTTACTATGCTTCTACGGTATTCAAAATGAATGGGTTACCGTAGATCAAATCTTAGCTATATCACTATGCAATGAAACATTGATACGATCTGCATTGAGTGACTCAGTAGTTTTTCTCAGTAGACCTATTAAGACTGGTAAACGTGGACGCCCAAAAATAGAGTACATTATGAGGTCTTTAGGGGAATTAGAATTTACTTTTGGAACCCGCTATATACGCTCATATTCCGGTAAATTGCATGATCCATTCATAGATGCACTTCCAGAATTAGCGTTTTCTTCAATGGCAAGATATAAACTGGAACTTCATAGAGAATTCTTAGTCCGCAATAGTGAAGGGGAATGGTTTCAGTGTTCTATGTCATTCATGGCCGCTCGCATGGGTGTATCCACAAGAACACTGAGAAGGTATCACCAACATATAGACGTGGAAATTAAACCCGTTATCAGCTACAAACCATTACCAAAATCTGCTATATCACGGCTACCTGATGAATTAACAGGCGGAACATGGATAGAGATAGGTGATATTAGAGATGTAGCAGCTAGGACAGCAAAACGGCTACCATTCATTAGAAAAGCCGTAGAAAAATACATAGATTATGATCTTTGGATAGTGAATCAAGAGCCTAATATGTATCGGATCGTAAGAAGTTATCCCAATTTGACAAAATCACAGGATCAAGAATACACTTATTTATAATCACTCCACGCGCTAGCGCGTGGAGTGCCAATTTTTCAATTATAGATAAGGGTAAAAATCATGGCTTTGGTTTCAACAGGCTGGCGTTTAACTGTATCCGTTGCTGATACATCTGGCAGTATATCCACTCTAACATATGAATTAAATGCCGCTGATGAAGTTACAGCAACTGCCGATGCAGCTACGATTATCACAAATTTAACAGCTATCACAAAATCCACAATTATTTCCTATGTGCTGGGTGAAGTTTTTGCGGAAAACGCTGTTACACTTCCCGCGGATGCTGAAAACGCTATTAAAGCATCAATCAGTGTGTATTTAGAGGGCTTAGGGCAAAAACGGGCTAACATCAAGATACCAGCACCCGTTAATGCTATTTTCACTGCCGCAACTGGACCGGGGTTTAACGTGGTTTCTGGCACCGCAGCAGCAGTTACCAATTACATTAATCTATTTAAAACTACTGGTGGTGTAGCTACAATCAGCGATGGGGAAACAGTGCGAGATTTAAATAATTTTGCAGGCGGTAAACGCATCAGCAGGGGTAGTCAAAACCCCTAATGGTTGTATCCCTCATCATCCAGGATTTTGAGGCTAGTTTATCAACCGGCGGATATGGTGGTATCCGCCGATTGTCACCATCCACTGAGTTGATGTTAATTAGTCTGTACATGTATGAAACCCTATACAGATGGCGGAATTCTAACGGGGAACCGCTAACCGATGAGCAAAAAGACACGGTGAAATTATGGACATCAAGAGCACAAAATGAATTAATGACGGAGGTACCCACTGTGCCAATAGGTAGTGTGATAGCATTTGCAGGTGACGTCATACCGGATTATGCATTATTGTGTGACGGCGCAGCATATAGCCGTGTGGATTATCCTGATCTATACAGCATACTGCCAAACACGATGATATTGAACGCCAATGCATTTTTGACCCCTGACTTAACAGATAGGTTTCCGCGTGGTACAAATGACATAGCAAACGTGAATTCAAGCGGTGGTGATGATGAATTTACACTATCGGTTAGTAATTTACCGCCTCACTCGCATGAGGTTCAATTCATAGGATTTTCTCCGGTTTTATTCGGGGAGGTTCCAGGGGGAAACTTTCTTAAAACCAATTTGGCTGCACCAACTTTTCCGACACAAAACACCGGAAGCGGAACAGCGAAAACTCACATTCCTTCTTATAACACCTTCAGATATATCATGATTGCACGATGAAGGGACGTGGTACGCGCTGGAAAGCTGTTATCCTAGATTACGATTTATTGTCTACGTATGATGATGATGAAGATTGCATCATTTGTCTAACCCCACGTCAAGCAATGGCATTGTTAGGATACATGCGTGGTATGGAATGGTCCACGAGATGGGAAAATTTACCACCTAATTTTGATCTTGCGGGTTGGGTAGCAGACATAGAAGGGAAGTTGATAAACGTGTCATGCGGAAATTGCGGTAACAATAGTTCTTCTTGCATTTGCGAATTAACACAATTGATGCAAACCTTTGTATATAACCAATATCCACCACCTGTTATCACCCCTGATAATCCCGGTGAAAACGTTCCAGGTGTAGATCCAATAGAACCGGAAAAAATTGCTAAACGGGATGCTACTATTTGTGAAGTATCACAAATAATTATGTCAGTTATATTTGACAACATGAGGCTAGCAGTATTAGCAGAATGCAATGGTGAAAACCCGTTAGAGGAATTTGGAGAGTTCGCCAAAAATGCAGGAAATACCAGTATGACTTTTTGGTTAGGAGTTGCTGGTATAACAGCTGCAACGGGTGGAGCAGCATTACTTCCAGTGCTGGGGGCAGCAGCACTTGCTAGCGGATTATTGGCAAATGTTGGGAGTATCCTGGAATGGAACCCACTAGGGATAGGTGATGAATGTAGCGATCCAGGTGCAGTTCCTGAAGATGTATTAATAGCATATAGCTGCCAGCTATATACATCCCTGATTAAGGTCTACAATTTCACGTCTTTTCGCAACGCGATGAACACCGCAAATGATCAAGCAATAGCTTATTATGAGAGCGTAGGCTTAACTACCCTGGAAGCAATAGACAAAGATGCATCACAGCGGGATGTAATCATTAATTACCTAAAGCAAGGGGACATATTTAAAACATTCACGCTTACTTTAGGGAACATAGTAGAAGACCCATTCATAGAACCTAGTGAATGTAATGATTGTATTGATTGCGCTAGCACTACACCACCCACTCAAGTAATTAAGTTCGATGATGCATTGGTAGAGTCTATAGAACCTGTACCGGATATAACAAATACATCAATAGAAGTGACCTGGACAACGTTTCCTGATGAAGTTGTGTTTACATTTACCCGTCCAGTGTGCATCAATCGGTTTAGATTTTTACTAAACCGGGGTGCTACGGTATCGGTTCCTGATCAATTTATATGGTTTGTAGGTATTGCTTCATATACATCCAGCGCGGGCGGATTTGGAGATAATAGTGAAGATGAAGCATTTGGAAACTATGCTAGACAAGTACGACTTTTACCCGGTAGTGTTAATTCTGGCAATGCTAGGCTGTCTTTGCAATTGCCTAATGTTGATGATGGGTTCGTTATACGTGATGTCAATCCTTAGAGATATGATCTAATTAAATATTGCTTCCTGGAAGCAACATTTAATTACCCTTAATGACTCTTAATGACCACCCCATACCCCCCCATACTGCCCTATACCACACAAAACCCCTAGAAACACTCTAAAAACCGATTAAAACAACTTCTCTAACGTTCCCCCTACCCCGCAAGGGGAGATTACGCCTATTTTGACACCTGGATCAAGGAGTGGGGGAGTGGGATTTAACATGTGTATCAATTAGTTGCAACGTTTATCAATTTGCATTATAATAAGCGTTGCTTCCTGGAAGCAACTTTTAATCGTGTTTCATAAGACATAAAGGGGTAAAGTAATTCAAAATGAAGAGCATTAGGTTCTATAGTGAAAACGGATGGATGGGTGTACAAGTTACAGATGGGGATACACACATATATACCAATGATCATAACCCATTGAATGTAAGAGTATCATTTAATCTCAAAGGGCATAGATTTCATACAAGTTTGGGTAAGTGGGTATGCACGATGATAGCACGAGCTGAAGGTAAGTACGATACAGATAAGGATATACACCATAATGAACAAATCTAAGCATATCGTAATTTTGAAACATATACACACTAACCCTGATTACTGTACAGATGAAATACGGGTTAGTTATCAGGGCATAGCTATTCGGGTTGGCATTCAAACGGGTAACTGGCACCCAGCTGGCAAGTCATGGCTTGCCAGCATCCGCACAGACATTCACAACTATGATAATCCTGCTAATTGGGCAATGGGATTAGGCGCATTTGGTAGCACGTATTATGAAGCAATTACTAAAGCTATGGACTACGCCAAAAACCAAACACTACGCTTTCCGATAAATTGGTTAGAGGAAATTATGCGGGTAATTGATCATGAATATGGTAAGGAGAGATAATTATGAGTCACGATGTAGAGAGAATCAGAACTGAAGCAGGATACAATGTGGAATGTGTAATGTGTGGAACATGGTTTGAAGCTACACGTTATGATGCTAGCTATTGTTCTTCTACGTGTCGATCCAGGTATCACAGAGCACAAAAACAGGTGGATAAACGAATTGAACGGGGAAAAAATGCAGTTAACACCTTGATCAATCACTTACCCAAAACAGGTGAGAGCAAAACCTACATTGCATTATTAGAATTATCGCGATCTATAGCGTATGCTCTCTCTCAAGTTAATACTGATACAGAAGGGGATTAAAAATGAAATCGACGGCTACCATGCGCACCGCTCACATACGTTCGCAGTGCTTTTATTTATCATCCGCACATGATTCAAAATACGAATATTCATATCCTACTGTGCAGTTTTTGGCGTAGGTGTTCCGTATTTCAAGAGTTCGGTCTATTTATTTTGTAATTTGTCAGTCTATGCTTTTAGGCGGTTTTGTTGGGGGCGATTTGCGAAATAAATAACTTTGGTAGATAATGTAGGCTGTCAAGTAATGGAGTGTGGATTATGGTTGTACATCAGTTAGATTGTAAAATGTGCGATAAATGCCAAATAAGGGGCACAACACATAGTTTTGATGGTACTTTTAGAGATCATGGGCCTAATGGGGAAACATGGGATGTAGACTGCTGGCATGTTACATGCCAGCAGTGCGGGCGGAACTGGGTACTCTACGAATATTCTAACTATGCAGGTGTAGATAAAATTGAATGTGATAGATGAATTTCAGNACACGGTGTGCTTTGCCTCACACCGTGTACATCAAATATGGAGGGGTTAACCTTATGTCGATTATATCACGTCCAGGGCAATTACCAAACGATATAAGAGAGCAAATGCTAGCATCGGGGCATGGTCAAGGTGCGCTGATGCTTGACTTACTATGCTTCTACGGTATTCAAAATGAATGGGTTACCGTAGATCAAATCTTAGCTATATCACTATGCAATGAAACATTGATACGATCTGCATTGAGTGACTCAGTAGTTTTTCTCAGTAGACCTATTAAGACTGGTAAACGTGGACGCCCAAAAATAGAGTACATTATGAGGTCTTTAGGGGAATTAGAATTTACTTTTGGAACCCGCTATATACGCTCATATTCCGGTAAATTGCATGATCCATTCATAGATGCACTTCCAGAATTAGCGTTTTCTTCAATGGCAAGATATAAACTGGAACTTCATAGAGAATTCTTAGTCCGCAATAGTGAAGGGGAATGGTTTCAGTGTTCTATGTCATTCATGGCCGCTCGCATGGGTGTATCCACAAGAACACTGAGAAGGTATCACCAACATATAGACGTGGAAATTAAACCCGTTATCAGCTACAAACCATTACCAAAATCTGCTATATCACGGCTACCTGATGAATTAACAGGCGGAACATGGATAGAGATAGGTGATATTAGAGATGTAGCAGCTAGGACAGCAAAACGGCTACCATTCATTAGAAAAGCCGTAGAAAAATACATAGATTATGATCTTTGGATAGTGAATCAAGAGCCTAATATGTATCGGATCGTAAGAAGTTATCCCAATTTGACAAAATCACAGGATCAAGAATACACTTATTTATAATCACTCCACGCGCTAGCGCGTGGAGTGCCAATTTTTCAATTATAGATAAGGGTAAAAATCATGGCTTTGGTTTCAACAGGCTGGCGTTTAACTGTATCCGTTGCTGATACATCTGGCAGTATATCCACTCTAACATATGAATTAAATGCCGCTGATGAAGTTACAGCAACTGCCGATGCAGCTACGATTATCACAAATTTAACAGCTATCACAAAATCCACAATTATTTCCTATGTGCTGGGTGAAGTTTTTGCGGAAAACGCTGTTACACTTCCCGCGGATGCTGAAAACGCTATTAAAGCATCAATCAGTGTGTATTTAGAGGGCTTAGGGCAAAAACGGGCTAACATCAAGATACCAGCACCCGTTAATGCTATTTTCACTGCCGCAACTGGACCGGGGTTTAACGTGGTTTCTGGCACCGCAGCAGCAGTTACCAATTACATTAATCTATTTAAAACTACTGGTGGTGTAGCTACAATCAGCGATGGGGAAACAGTGCGAGATTTAAATAATTTTGCAGGCGGTAAACGCATCAGCAGGGGTAGTCAAAACCCCTAATGGTTGTATCCCTCATCATCCAGGATTTTGAGGCTAGTTTATCAACCGGCGGATATGGTGGTATCCGCCGATTGTCACCATCCACTGAGTTGATGTTAATTAGTCTGTACATGTATGAAACCCTATACAGATGGCGGAATTCTAACGGGGAACCGCTAACCGATGAGCAAAAAGACACGGTGAAATTATGGACATCAAGAGCACAAAATGAATTAATGACGGAGGTACCCACTGTGCCAATAGGTAGTGTGATAGCATTTGCAGGTGACGTCATACCGGATTATGCATTATTGTGTGACGGCGCAGCATATAGCCGTGTGGATTATCCTGATCTATACAGCATACTGCCAAACACGATGATATTGAACGCCAATGCATTTTTGACCCCTGACTTAACAGATAGGTTTCCGCGTGGTACAAATGACATAGCAAACGTGAATTCAAGCGGTGGTGATGATGAATTTACACTATCGGTTAGTAATTTACCGCCTCACTCGCATGAGGTTCAATTCATAGGATTTTCTCCGGTTTTATTCGGGGAGGTTCCAGGGGGAAACTTTCTTAAAACCAATTTGGCTGCACCAACTTTTCCGACACAAAACACCGGAAGCGGAACAGCGAAAACTCACATTCCTTCTTATAACACCTTCAGATATATCATGATTGCACGATGAAGGGACGTGGTACGCGCTGGAAAGCTGTTATCCTAGATTACGATTTATTGTCTACGTATGATGATGATGAAGATTGCATCATTTGTCTAACCCCACGTCAAGCAATGGCATTGTTAGGATACATGCGTGGTATGGAATGGTCCACGAGATGGGAAAATTTACCACCTAATTTTGATCTTGCGGGTTGGGTAGCAGACATAGAAGGGAAGTTGATAAACGTGTCATGCGGAAATTGCGGTAAC
>JGI11876J12873_1000185_pt1 | contig 12702 bp, 8 predicted proteins | sample ElkSloMetagenome_4_FD_12873 | JGI IMG/M metagenome (IMG submission 12873) | reverse complement strand
TTCAGACCGTCTCTTAAAAACACGACGCACACCGTGCGCGTTCAAACAGACCGTTTGCTCTCGATAACGGCATATTTCGCCTGCGGCAGCATGGTACATTTTTATCTTTTTTCACAAAAAATTTTCACAAAGTGAAAATTTTTTGTGAAAAAAGGATGGTTTCTTCCACCCTGCCGGAGGCGGTATCCGCTTCCAGGTCAGGAACCAGGTAAGCCCGGTTATTTGAACGGTATTGCCCCATGACCAACCCGTTTCAGACCGTCTCTTAAAAACACGACGCACACCGTGCGCGTTCAAACAGACCGTTTGCTCTCGATAACGGCATATTTCGCCTGCGGCAGCATGGTACTCGTTTTATCTTGTTCACAAAAATTCACGTCGTGAATTTTTGTGAACAAGACTAGAGATCTTCCACCCTGCCGGAGGCGGTATCCGCTTCCAAACGAGTGACCGCATAACTCATCTCAAAAACAGGACGTACGCGGTGTGACCTGTGCCGGTCAGGTGCCGGACCAGAAAGCAGTCTTCGCCTGCGGCAACATGGTACTTTTCTCTGCTTCACCCTGCCGGAGGCGCTATCCTCCTTCCGAGGTCTTCCAAGGTAGGGACCAGGCAACGCCGTAAAAAAAGAGGAATGCATAACGGCAGCAATCCGTTGCACATCCCTCGTAGAGTCTCAGCGAAACCGGTTTTACGGCGCGACCGTCGGTGTCGTCTCCATCTCGGCACCCTCCGGCGTCTCAACCGGCCCCGACTCCTCGATCACGGGCGGCTCCACCTCGGCGGGCGCAACCGTGCTGACAATGTCCGGAACTGGCGTATTATCGATGGAAACGGGCGACATAGCCGGTGCGGCCGTCCCCTCGGCTTCAGCGGTAGCTCCCTCGGCGGGGGGTGCGCCGGGCTCCGGCGTTGTCGCGGGCATCGGCGTTGTATCTGCGGCCGGGGGAATGCCGGATGGCGTATCGGTCCCTCCACCTTCACCCGACGGGCGCGGCGAGCTACAGGCGCTCACCAGCAACCCACCCATCACCAGCACCAGCAGCAGTCCGAACATTCGCTTCATGCAGTTCCTCCTTTTACTCTCCAGCGCTAACGCTACCAGACCGCCTACCATCGGCGGCCTGCCGGGAGCGCTACAGTCAAGGGGAACGCCCGGACACCGGCCGGCCGGCTGTATGCCCTGACGCGATCTGTATGCACCCCGGTGGCCCAATTATAACCGGATCTGAAGATACGATAAACATCGGGGGAATCGGGGCCGGAGACGATTTGGAGTGCAGCAACTACGCGACAGCATGGCGACCACACTCCAGAGACGGGATGACCGGATCTTAGCGTAACGCCGACTGACTGTCGGGCAATTCAACCTGCGGCGGCAGTAGCACCCCATCAATCACATGGATAATTCCATTCTCAGTTTCGATACCCGGCTCGCTAATCCGGACCTGATCGTTGAGGATAATCGTATCGCCGTCACTGCCGACACGAATCGTGCTACCCTGCAAGGCCAGGATCTCGTCCATCCCGGCAAGCTCCTCGACGGTCAGTGCCTCATTTGCCGCATGATAGAACAGGATGTCGCCAAGCAGATCAGGGTTCTCCAGCAGTTGTTGCAGTGTCCCTTCCGGCAGCGCGGCAAAGGCATCATCAGTGGGCGCAAAAAAGGTATATGGCCCGGACGCCGCGAGTGTTTCGGCCAGGTCGGAAGCACGCAGCGCATTTACCAGCGTTACAAATCGGCCATCGGCTGTCACCAGGCCCATAATGGTGTTCTCCGTTGCATCTGTGACGGTGCCGGTCGCGGGCACCGTCGCCGTGCTCGTAACGGTCGTTGTCTCTGTCGGCAGCACCTCAATCTCGGTGGATATGGGCGTACTCTCCGTTTCTGCGGGAGCAGGTTCGTCGATCATCAGCCCATCGGGCGTTGCCCCGTCCCCCAGTTCAACGGTGCTGACAATATCCGGAATTGGCGTGCCGTCAAGGGTAACGGGAGAGTTGGTTGGGAGCGGCGTTCCCTCAGCCATAGGGGGTGCTTCACCTGCTGACGATCCTTGAATCAGTGGCACTGCCACTGATCCGGGGGTTTCATCCGCTGCCGGTATACCCTCTGCCGGCGTCGCAACGGCATCACCAACGACGGGCGGGCGGGGCGAACTACAGGCGCTCACCAGCAGCATGCCTAGAAGCAGAACCGGCGGCAATCCAAACAGTCGTTTCATGCAGTTTCTCCTTGTGTGCTCCAGAACTCATCTCTCAAAATCACGCGTTACAAGGCGTTACTCCGCACCAACACACATTATCCGGTTCGGTCGGGATCGAACCGGTGCATCTACACCTGCGCCGTGCAAGAAGCGTGCCATCTATCGAAGGAGAAGAATAGTGTGAAGAAAATAGTTTCCCTGGAGAAGGGGACGCAGCCTGCCGCGCCCCCTTGAGCAAGTGGAGATTGAGAGATGCCGGATGCTACGGCTTTACAGCCCCCAGATCAGCGGCAGCAGGAAGTAGCCGATCGCCGTCACCAGGATAATACTGCCGATATTGAGCCACAGACCGGCGCGCGCCATCTGCGGGATGGTGACATAGTTGCTGCCAAAGACAATTGCGTTGGGCGGCGTTGCCACCGGCAGCATAAACGCGCAGGAGGCCGCAATCGCTGCCGGGACCATCAGCAGCAGCGGATCAACCGCCAGCGCCGTGCCCAGGGCAAACATCACCGGCATCAGCATGGTGGCTGTGGCCGTATTCGAGGTCAACTCGGTCAGGAAGACCACAATTGCCACCACCGCCAGCAAAACTAATAGCGCGGGCAGGCTGCCCAACCCGGTTAGCGCCGTGCCCAACCACTCCGACAGGCCGGTCGCCTTGAACGCCGCCGCAATCGCCAGGCCGCCGCCGAACAGCAGCACAATCCCCCAGGGCAACTTCTTCGCCGTCTCCCAATCCAGCAAGAACTGGTTCCGGTTAAGGCTAATCGGCACGATAAACAGCGCCACCGCCCCCGTCAACGCGATCACCGCGTCGTCCACATTCGGGGCGAAGGGCTTAATCAGCCAGGGGCGCACAATCCAGGCCAGCGCCGTCAGGCCGAAGATGACCAGAACCGCCAGTTCCGCCTTTGACATGCCGCCCAGGCCACGGAGTTCTTCGCGCACAACCTCCAGACCACCGGGAATATCTTTTGTCCCCAGCTTGTAGGCAACCCGCGCCAGATACCACCAGGTGGCCAGCAGACCGCCAATCGCCAGCGGCAGACCAATCAGCATCCAGCGCGCAAACGAAATCTCAATTCCCAACAACTCCTTGGCCGCCCCGGCCAGCACAATATTGGGCGGCGTGCCGATCAATGTTGCCATCCCGCCAATCGAGGCAGCGTAGGCAATCCCCAGCATCAGCGCGGTCCCAAAGGCAAAATTGCCCTCGCGCATCGCCTCCTCGGAATCGCCCTCGCGCCCCATCAGCGTGGCGATCTGCGCAACGACTGCCATACCGATCGGCAGCATCATCATCGCCGTGGCAGTATTGGAGATCCACATCGAGAGAAAGCCGGTTGCGACCATAAAGCCGAGCACTACACGGGCCGGGGTGACGCCCACAATCGAGATAATGCTTAAAGCAATCCGGCGGTGCAGCCCCCAGCGCTCAATCGCCAGCGCAATCATAAAACCGCCGAGGAAGACAAAGATCAGCGGATCGGAATAGCCGGTTGAGACCGCACCGATTTCAAGCGCGCCGGTGAGCGGTAGCAGAATCAGCGGCAGTAGCGATGTCACCGGAATAGGAATCGCCTCGGTCATCCACCAGATTGCCACCCAGAAGGTGGTTGCCGCCACCTTCGCCGCCTCCGGGGTCATCCCCGCCGGAGTGGGCAGAAGCAACATCACCAGAAAAGCCGGCGGACCAAGAAACAGACCAACCCGTTGACGAACACTGTACGCCGACGATGAGATTTCCCGTTTGACGGCGGGAAGCGATGCCTGCGCCATAGTGACCTCCTTGACGCAAACTAAAGAAAGAATAAAACGTAAACGCCAATGCGTTTACTATTGCCTCCCTATGATCTGCGCACATCCTGAGTACACAATCACTCGTGACGAAGGCTGTTCGCTTCCCGTAGGGCATGCAATCCAGAACGACAAACCATGGGTTCGCCCGGCATACCCCAGAATTATAGCGCGGTGAGCAGCCGGAATGAGCCGGAATACTCCGGGCAGGCCCATCCGAAACCCCTCGGTGCCGGTTAACACCATGCATCCAGTGATGCAGACCGGCACCCCGCTTCCGTACAACTACCGCCTACCAAACTACATTGCAATGCTCCAGATTAGCGGCACCAGCAGATACCCGATCGCCGTCACCAGAATAATGCTGGCAATATTCAGCCAGATCCCCGCGCGCGCCATCTGCGGAATGGTGATGTAACCGCTCCCAAAGACAATCGCGTTGGGCGGGGTCGCCACCGGCAGCATAAAGGCACAGGAGGCCGCAATCGCCGCCGGCACCATCAGTAGCAGCGGGTTGACCAGCAGCGCCGTCGCCAGCGCAAACATCACCGGCATCAACATCGTGGCCGAGGCCGTATTCGACGTAAGCTCGGTGAGGAAGATCACGATGGTGACAACAACCAGCAGCACCAGCAGCACCGGCAGACCACCCAGGCCGGTCAGCGCCTCACCCAGCCAGTCCGACAGCCCTGTGGCAGTAAAGGCCGCCGCAATTGCCAGACCACCGCCGAACAGCAACACGATGCCCCAGGGCAGATTGCGCGCCGTTTCCCAATCCATCAGGAACTCATTGCGTTGCATACTGATCGGCACAACAAACAGCGCCACCGCTCCCGTCAACGCGATCACCGCGTCGTCCACATTCGGGGCGATAGGACTGATGACCCAGGGGCGGGTAATCCAGGCCAGCGCCGTCAGACCAAAGATAATCAGCACCGCGCGCTCCGGTGTCGTCATCGGACCCAGCTTGCGCAACTCATCGCGCACCACATCCAGCCCACCCGGAATACCCTCGCGGTCCATAGTGTAGGCAATCCGGGTAAGATAGAACCAGGTGCCGATTACGCCAATGATCGCCACCGGCAGACCAATCAGCATCCAGCGTGCGAAGGAGATTTCCAACCCGAACAACTCCTGCGCGGCCCCGGCCAGCACAATATTGGGCGGGGTACCGATCAGCGTACCAATCCCACCCAGCGAAGCAGAATAGGCAATACCAAGCATCAACGCTGTGGCAAACCCAAACCGGGCCACACTACGCTGCTCCTCGGACTCCTCACTCTTATCCGTATGGCGGTCCATCAACTCCAGCATCTGCGAGATCACCGCCAGACCAATCGGCGTCATCATCATCGCCGTGGCGGTATTGGAGATCCACATCGAGAGAAAGCCGGTTGCGACCATAAAGCCGAGCACAATCCGGGCCGGAGTGACACCAACGACTGAGATAATGCTCAGGGCAATCCGCCGATGCAGGTTCCAGCGCTCGATTGCCAGCGCAATCATAAAGCCGCCCAGGAAGACAAAGATCAACCGATTGGAGTAGCCCGGCGCAACATCGCTGATTGGGAGCGCGCCCGTCATTGGGATGAGAATCAGCGGCAGCAACGATGTCACCGGAATGGGCGCGGCCTCAGTCATCCACCAGATCGCCACCCAGAACGTTGTCGCCGCCACCTTCGCCGCCTCCGGACTCATGCCGGCCGGATTAGGCAAAACCAGCATAAGCAGGAACGCAAGTGGACCTAGCGCCAGCCCGATGCGCTGACGCGTGCTATACTCTGTTGATACTCCGCCACGTTGTAAAGGAATCGACGCCTCTGCCATTTATGACCTCCTTAGATCGCTTGTACCTTCGCTGGGAAGTGAACGTTACCCGAAGCTGCACGGCACATTCACGGCTGCACATCCAGCGAAGCTATAGCTTCTTCTCGCTGTCATTAACCTGACTTTTCCGTTATTTCCGACAGTGTGACAGGGTTTAGCTTATTCTATTCGCTTACCTGCAATAGCATCCTCCTCTGTGCTAACACAAAGCTACATATCTTCCGGCGGACCTCGTGTTTTAAAAATCATAACTATCCTCCCCTGTTCCCTACACCAGAAATACATCCGGATTAAGCATGCCCGCCGCATCCCACTCCTGCTTGAGGCGGCGCATCAGGTCCAGACTTTCCGGCGGGTTGCCCCAGATATCCAGCGTCGTGCCGGCGGTTGCCGTCAGCACCACGGCATAGCCGCCCGCCACCCGCGCCACCCGGCGCAACGCGGGCAGATCCGGCACATTACGCGTGTAGATCAGGCCACTGACCATATCCGCCACAAACGGCGCGTCATTCAGCAGCGGCACAAGCTCACGTAGCACCCGCGCCTGCTCTTTGGGCGGAACCCCCACGCGGAGCGCACTATCTTCGGGCGAAGACTCGCGCAGGAAGGTGGCCCAGACATCGCTGCCTGTGGGCGTGTCAATCTCCGCCGGATCGCGGCTGCCGGCGGGTAGAACGCCGCGCACCTGGGTCAGTTCCGCCTGTACATCCTGTTCCGGCCCCTCAGCCGTGTAAACCAGCGCGTAGGGTGCATCCACCCCCGGCAGATCGCACCCACGACAGAGCACAATGGCCGAGGCGACCAGGCAACCCTGCACCAGCCGCGCGCTCAACTCCAGCCCGTGCGCCAGGTCTTGTAGCGGAATAACCAGCGTGGAGCGCATGCGCGGCCAGGGCACCAGCTTGAGCGTAATATCAGTCATCAGGCCCAGCGTGCCATACGCCCCGACCAGCAGCTTGGGCAGATCATAGCCCGCCACATTTTTTACCACCGGCCGGCCGGCGCGAATCACCCGGCCATTAGGGAGCGCAACCCGGGCCGCCAGCAGATTATCGCGGATGCCGCCATAGCGAATCCGCAGCGGCGCATTCAGGTTCGTGGCAATCAGACCGCCAACAGTTGCCTCCGGCCAGGGCGCAAGCAGCGGCACCCACATCCGCTCTCGCGCCAACTCCGCCTGTAGCTCGGCCAGCGGTGTCCCGGCCCCCACGGTGACATAGAGATCTTCCAGGGCGCAGGTCTGAATGCCGCGCAGCTTCTCCGTAGAGAGCAGCACATCCGCCGGGGGCAACCGGCCTGATTTGGAGCCGCCGCCACGAATGCGGATGCGTTGTCCGGCAGTCGCCCAGGTCCGGATTGCTGCGGCCGCTTCCTCGGCGGAGGTGGGCGCGAAGGGCGAAGCGGGCGGCGCACCCGGCGCGGGTAGCGGCTCCGCCGTCGGCGCGTCGGGCGGGAAGATCTTGGCCGGGTTGAGCAGATTATCGGGATCGAAGACGGTCTTGATTGTCTTCATCGTATCCAACTCTTCGGCGCTGTACATCAGCGGCATAAAGGCGCGTTTCTCAATCCCCACGCCATGTTCGCCGGTAATACTGCCATCCTGTGCGATGCACAACTGCATAATCTCGCGCCCGGCCTCGATCACCCGGCGGATCAGCGCGTCGTCCTTGGGATCTTCGATCAGGATCAGCGGGTGCAAGTTGCCGTCCCCGGCGTGAAACACATAGCCTACCCGCAGATCGTACTCCTCGCAGACCCGGTTGACTCCGGCGAGCGTCACCGCCAGTTTGCTGCGGGGCACCGTGCCATCCACCAGGTAGTAGGCCGGGGCCAGGCGCGCCATTGCGCCGGCGGCACTCTTGCGGGCATACCAGATATTCGCCCGCTCGTCCGCCGTCTGCGCCACCCGTAGCTCGCGCACCTCCATGGCGCGCAGGATCGCCATAATCTCCTCGATCTGGGGCGTCACACTCTCCGGGTAACCGTCGGCCTCAATAATCAACGCCGCGCCCGCCCGGATCGGCAACCCGGCGTGGGTAAACTCCTCCAGGATGACCATCATCTTCTGGTCCATCATCTCCAGCGTTGCCGGCACCAACCCGCGCGCAATAATTGCTGAAACCGCCGCGCCCGCCTGCTCAACCGAGTCAAACGCCGCCATCAGCGTTTTAACTGCCGGCGGATTACGCATCAGGCGCAACTGCGCCTCGGCCACCAGACCCAGGGTGCCCTCGCTGCCGACCATCAGGCCCACAAAGTCATACTCGGGATAGTCCAGCGCGCCGCCACCCAGGTGCAGCGCGCGCCCATCGGCCAGCACTACCTGCAGACCAGTGACATAATTGGTTGTGACGCCATATTTGAAGCAGTGGGGACCACCTGAATTCTCGGCGAGATTCCCGCCAAGCGTTGAGGCACGCCCACTCGAGGGATCGGGGGGATAATAGAGATTTTGCGCCTGAACGGTGGTATCGAGGAGCAGCGTAATCATGCCGGGTTGGGCAATCACGCTGCGACCAATCTCATTAAACTCGATCAGGCGATCCATGCGGGAGAAGGCGACGATCAGGCCGCCATGCTCGGCGACCGCGCCGCCGGAGAGCCCGGTACCCGCGCCACGCGCCACCAGGGGCACGCCCTGTTGCCGGGCCCACCGGACAATCTGCACCAGATCATCGGTTGTTCGCGGAAACACCAACCCATCGGGTTGCCCCCGATCCAGGCCGGCATCACCATCGTAAGTCAGCAGATCGATCGGATTGGTGACAACCTGGTTGGCCGTCAACTGGCGGGCCAGCGCCTGAAGATCGACCTTATGTTGCACAGCCATAGTGCTTTTCCCTCTTCTATGAAGAACATCCTACGTTTACTATTCTGGGCAGGTCTGGCGACCTGCCCCTACCGTCGGCGTCCCACCGCAACGGATGGATGGGACGTGGGGACGCGCAGAAGCGCGTCCGTCGCTTCCGCATCCACTATCCAGGCCCGACAGCCATCAGCGGATCAGGTATATTCAGTACATAAACAGCAATCAGCCCCAGGATACCCACGACCACAACATAGTAGAGCGTGGGAATGATCGTCTTTCGCAGCGTCGCGCCCTCCTGCCCGAGCAGGCCCACCGTCGCCGAAGCCGCGACAACATTGTGGATAGCGATCATGTTCCCGGCAGCGGCTCCCACCGCCTGCAATGACACAATCACAATCCCGGAGATGAGCAACTGCTCGGCCACGCCAAACTGGAACAGGCTAAACATCAGATTGCTGACCGTGTTGCTCCCCGCGATAAACGCGCCCAGCGCACCAATCGTCGGCGCGAAGAAGGGCCAGACCGCGCCGACATTCTCGGCGATCCAGGCGGCCATCGCCACCGGCATGCTCGACAGGTCGGCGGCATTCACGCCCGAGTTAATGTACACCCGCACCATCGGCACCGTAAAAATAAGCACAAACCCGGCACCCAGCAGCACCTTGCTTGAGTCGCTGATCGCCCCCCGGATATCCGGGCCATTCATCTGATGCAGGAAGAAGGTGATGGCCACAACCACAATCAGGATAAATGCGGGCAGATAGAGCGGCGTGGTCGATGCAGTAATTTCCGTGCCGAAGATATCGGGCCAGGTGATTGCTACTTTACGCAGTTGTGCGCCAATACCCAACTGCGGCAGGCGGGTCAGCACGAGCAGCAGCGCCACCAGCAGGTAGGGCACCCAGGCCAACCAGAGCGCCATGGAGCGCTTCCCGGCCAGTTCATCCAGGTTAATCTCCAACCGACTGATCCACTCCGGTTGCCACTCCTCGCGCGGTGGAAAATCCCAGGTATCTTTGGGTAACAGAAAGCCCCGGCGGGCCGCAAAAGTAACAATTGCCAACCCCACCAGCGCGCCCAGTAGCGAGGGGAACTCCGGCCCCAGAAAGACGCCGGTCAGAGTGTAGGGGATGGTGAAAGCCAACCCACCAAAGATGGCAAACGGCAGAATCGAGAGCCCCTCCGTCCAGGAGCGATTGCGCCCGAAGAAGCGGGTCAGCATCATGACCATCAGCAGCGGAATAAGCGTCCCGGTGATGCCATGCATAATTGCCGCCCCCGCCGTGATTGCCTGCAGGTACTGCTCAAAACTCATCCCGACCGCTTCTAACTGATCCGTAACAACCGGCGTATCCAGACCGCCGCGCACGCCGACCAGGATCGGTGTACCGACTGCGCCAAAGGTTACGGGCGTGCTCTGGATCATCATGCCGATCATGACCGCAGCCATGGCGGGAAAGCCCAGCGCTACCATGAGCGGAGCCGCAATCGCCGCCGGGGTACCAAACCCCGAAGCCCCCTCAATAAACGAGCCAAATAGCCAGGCGATAATAACAATCTGCACCCGCCGATCGGTGCTGATATTAGTAAACCCATTGCGGATCGCCGTTACCGCGCCGGAATATTTGAGCGTATTCAGCAGCAGAATCGCGCCAAAGATAATAAAGAGAATATCGAACGTGATAAATAGACCCTGAATGGTCGCGGCGACAACTCGGGGCAACGAAACCTGCCACGCCGTCAGTGCAATCAGCACAGCGACAACATACACCAGGGGCATGGCCCATTTGGCCGGCCAGCGGAAACCGATCAGCAGCACTGCTGCAACCAGGATAGGCATTACAGCCAGCAACGCCTGAATACCGAGACTCATCAAATGACCTCCTTGTCAAGACAGAACGAACAGCGCCTCTCCGGGCAGCAACCGGCTACGATTCCGACGAGTCCGCGTGGCGCATTGCAGACCCGGTGCAGCGCGATTATCGCCCGGAGGCGTATGTTGTAGCGAGATACGGTTTCCTTCCCCTTATCTCTAGTAAACGCGAGGTACGACCAGACCAGTGTACTGGCCGGTCTATGAAGCACACCCGGGTACTTCAAGAAAAGCCGCTACACAGCAGCATTTACGCGGGTGGGCGTTCAAATCAGGCATGGAACCAGATGCTTGAAAAAGAAACTCCTGTTCCATCGCGGTGGAGACCGGGACACCCACATGCGGAGAACCGCGTAACTCTTCTATATACGTGATGGAGGACACAAAGAATATATGTGTTTGTTAGAGTTTAGCAAAACGAAAGTTCATCATCAAGGAAGCGATGATAACTGCTGATAGCAATCTAACAACGATGTGGTACAGCGGAGCCAGGGCTGCCGGAATATTGTGACACCAGGAACACCTTTGGAGCCCCGCTATTATAGCACACAATACTGGCCGGGTGGTCAGGTTCTTGGGCCGTGCAGGAGCATGGTGGCCTCAATTTCAGCGATATCGCTCTGATTCAGGCGGATTTCCCCCGCGCTGATGATGCCTTCGACCTGCTCCGGGTTACGCCCGCCGACGATTGCCCCGGTGACCGCCGGATGCCGTAGCGTCCAGGCAATCGCAACCGCACCCGGCGAGCAGTCGTGCCGTCGGCCGATCTCGCGCAACCGCTCGACCAGTTGCAGGTTCTGCGTCAGCTTCGGCTCCTTAAACTGCGGATTGTTCCGCCGCCAGTCATTCTCCGGCAACTGTGCCACCCGCGCATGGGTCATCTTCCCCGTCAGCAGGCCCGACGCCATCGGCGAGTAGACGATCACGCCAATGTTCTGCTCCCGGCAGAAATCCAGAATATCGCCCTCGACCCGCCGGTCAATGATCGAGTAGGGCGGTTGCAGCGAGGTGATCGGCGCGATCTTCTGCGCCCGGCGCATCTGCTCAACATTAAAGTTTGAGACGCCGATGTAGCGCACCTTGCCCGCAGCCTGAAGTTGCGCCAGTGTCTCCCAACCCTCTTCAATCTCCGGGTCCGGGTCGGGCCAGTGGATTTGGTAGAGATCAACGACATCAACCTGCAGGCGGCGCAGGCTGTCTTCGATCTCGCGGCGGAGTACCTCGGCCTTGAGACTACCGCCAATTGTGCCGTTTGCGTCCCAGGTGCGGGTGCATTTGGTAAAAATATAGGGGCGTTCGGTCCGTCCTTTGAGTGCCTGGGCCACAATTTCCTCGGCATGCCCTAATCCATAGACGGCTGCTGTGTCGATCCAGTTCATGCCCAGGTCAAGCGCCCGCCGGATCGCCGCGATTGACTCTTTATCGTCCTGCGGTCCCCAGCCAAAGGACCAGTGCCCGCCGCCGATGGCCCAGGTACCAAACCCCAGCGGCGTAATTGCCATATCACTTGTTCCGAGTTGTCGGGTCTGCATTCGTTGCATACTCCTTCCACCACATTACAATATTGATCGTTCTTCGTCGTAGCAAGATCCACACCAGAGCTACTCAACCGGTTTAACCAGGATTGCGGTGCTCACTCCGCCGCCGGGGGCATGTCCTGGTTGCCCAGGATGCTCTCCGGATCAACACCCAGTTCGCGCAGCTTCGCGGCCAACTGCTGGGCCTGCTGCTCGGCCTGCTGCCGCGCGGCACGTTCCTGTCGGCGCTGCTGCTCCAACTCGACGTAGGTCAGGAAGCGCTCCCCATCGGGCCGGATAAGCTGCAACTCATCGTTGACCAGTTCAAAGCGAATCCCCAGGCGCGGACTCACCCACCCGGGCATGGTTTCGATGACATGCAGCCGCCCATCGCGCCGCTGCCAGCCGGCCAGCGAGCCCTCGTCCGGGTCGTAGAGATAGTACTCCTCCACACCATATTCATTATAGAACTCCAGTTTTCTGGCCATTTCCGCAACCCGGTTGCCGGGTGACAGCACCTCGAAAACCACCTGGGGCACGATCTGCTCCTCTTCCCACTGCCGGTAAGAGCCGCGATAGCCCTTGGGTCGCCCAAACACAACCAGCGCATCCGGCGCGCGGCAAATATCCGAACGGCCCTCCACCGGATACCAGAGCAGATCACCCGCCACA
>JGI11876J12873_1000183_pt1 | contig 12754 bp, 9 predicted proteins | sample ElkSloMetagenome_4_FD_12873 | JGI IMG/M metagenome (IMG submission 12873) | reverse complement strand
TTTCCTTACCAATCTACTTATTCAGCAGTCCCTAACTTAGTCCCACAAATTTTGCAAAACTGAGCATCAGAATCATGAAAAGGTAAACCACACCCGCCACAGACTTTCTCCACTTGGTTAGCCGTTTTAAGTAAGTGCTTGACTAAATCGCCCAATTGCCAAGGAATCAGAGCAATGCCTGTCAAAATCATCAGCACTGTTAGTAATCGACCCCCTTCTGAAATTGGTGTGAGGTCACCAAATCCAACGGTGGTCATCGTTACTACAGCGAAATAGAAGGCATCTAAAAATGTCTTGAATTTTTGAGGATTTATTCCATGTTCAACTTGATAAATTAATCCTGAGTAAACAAATATTATGGTGAACAATGTAAATAATATTCGAGCTAAGATAATGGCATCTTGATTGCTAAGTCTAAAAATATAAATTTTAAAGGTAAGGAAACGAATTAACCGTAAGATCCGAAACCAACGGAAAATTAAAATAAATCGGATATCCGTCACGCCAATAAAGAAAGGCACGATCGCGATTAGATCGATAAGCGAAACAGGGCTAAAAAAGAAATTAAGTTTAGAGTCAGCAACCCAAAATCGTAGTAAATACTCGGCAACAAAAACAATTAAGATAATTCGGTCAAGAATATCTAGACTTAGGCGAAGCAGCGGGGGTATGGGATAAGTCTCTGACACAAAAATTGCTGAAGATAAGAGAATTAACCCCATGATCAGCAAATTAACCCGCCTACCCACAGGCGATTCAATATCTTCTACGTAAAGAGCAATCGTTTGTCGCAAATTATCGGGCATTAATCTGGCACTAGCAAAGGAAAGTTAAAGACTGGAGTTGAGGTATTTACCAAGATGCCCTCAATCAAACCCAACCGATTCAGCACTAATTTCAATTGTAAGATAGACCCCTATCTGTATGAGGCTCGAATTGCGTCCGCCCGACAATCTCGCAACCAGAGCTGCACGGCTCGACCCATAATACCATCGCTACTCTCTCGTGGCGGCGTGGGTGGGCGTTCTGGTGAAGGTGAACCTAGGCGCGTAAACATCAGAGCCAAACGCCATCCACTATCGGTATTGGTTAAAAATAGCCAGTGAAAACTCTCTCGTTCGATCACACCTCCCTGGACATATTGGCGTTCTAGAGTGGTGAAAAACACTTGCTGTGGGGGTTCTACGTTTGCAGTCGTCACAGAATTATAGGAACCCGGACCAAGGGTCAGGGGTTGAAATTCCGCTCGCCCTGCCACGATTATATATAGATCGATATCGATGTCCTCATTTACAGGTCGCGATCGCTGAATCACCCGGTTCGCGTAGTTGGGTAAATCCCGCAGCATCAAAGAGGTTAAGGTTTCTAGATCAGCCGGACAAGTCGCCGATTGAGCTAGAAGTGTGGGTTTAGGGGGACAGGGGTGCAGGAGCGCAGGGGTACAGGGGAGGACTCTTGGCTTTGTCGGTTTCATTCTCAGCGTTTGTGAGCCGAGGATATAATCGGTGTTAAATGTCCCACCATCCATCTGAAATCCCAGCCAACAGGCAATTGTTAAGCATTGGAGCAACTTAAGACTCATAAGGAGTTACAAGAGACTTTGCCAAGAAACTATTTCGACCCAAAAAATAGAATAGTGCGATCGCTAAACGATCAGGGAATTCATTAATAATTCGGCTACTTTAGTTAAAAGGACAAAAAGCATGAAAATTGACACTGACGGGAAAATTACTATCCCTCCAGACATTCAAAACAAGCTTGGGTTTCGACCAGGGACAGAAATTCAATTTGAAGTAATAGGGAATACCTTGCACATTCGCAAGCCTCAAGGCTTTAGCCGAGGAAAACAAATAATTACTGCCATTCGTGGTAAAGCCACTAACCGACTGACAACTAATGACATTATGCAACTAACTCGCGAAAACCGATGAGCGAAATTTTGGTAGATAGTAATGTCATTTTGGATATTCTCACCGAAGATACTCAATGGTTTGACTGGTCATCGCAAATGCTAACTGACTACGCCAATCAGGGAGATTTAGTGATTAATCCGATCATTTACGCCGAAATATCGATTGGGTTCAATCAACCCCAAGAAGTTGAAGACGCTTTACCAGAAGATTTTTTTCGTCGAGATCCCCTACCCTATTCAGCCGCTTTTCTAGCAGGACAAAGCTTTTTGGCATATCGGCGACATGGAGGTGAACGGCGATCGCCACTTCCTGACTTTTATATCGGTGCCCATGCTGTCATAGCAAATATGCCTCTGCTTACCCGTGATGTCAATCGTTATCGTACATATTTTCCATCCGTTCAACTCATTACGCCATAGGTATCTAGCTTATGATTATAACGATATCAGTGCAAAGCGCTATAACTCGTCGCAAATTCTTTGCCAAGCTGCAACGGGGTCAGGCGCAGCCGTGATGGGACGTCCAATCACCAGGTAATCAGCGCCCGCTTTCAGAGCATCTGCTGGTGTCATCGAGCGCCGTTGATCGCCCTGTTCCGACCAACTGGGACGGACGCCGGGACAAACGAGGAGAAAGTCATCCCCACATATTTGGCGAAGCTGAGACACTTCTTGAGGCGAACAAACTGCACCATTTAATCCGGTTTCTTGTGCCAAAAGTGCCATCTGTAGGGCGTATTCAGGTAACTCAATCGGAACTTTTAAATCAAAGGCTAAATCTCGTGAGTTCAAACTGGTGAGTAGGGAAATAGCAATTAACTTCGGTGGTGAACAAGCGGCGGCTTCTGCTCCTTCCTTCGCTGCTGCTACCGCTCCTTTGAGCGCCATACGCCCTGCTACTGCATGAATTGTCAGTAAATCTACCCCGTATCCAGCAGCCGCCCGTGTTGCCCCAGCTACCGTATTGGGAATATCGTGAAACTTGAGATCTAAAAATATCCGTCTTTGCCGATCTTTGAGAATCTGAAGAATCGCGGGTCCACTGCTGACAAATAGTTCCAGTCCGACTTTCCAGAACCTCACCTGCGGTAATTGTTCCACGAGGGCGATCGCTTGGGCTTCGGTTGGTACATCTAAGGGGACGATAATCCGCTCGGCTACTGACATGGAAAATGCTTGTTGATAAGTAGCCACAGATTATCCCATTTTTATTTAACCGCGCAACTTATGCAATCTCAAAAGGCGTTCTGACCACCTTGGTGAAGCACTTTTGAGCAATCAGTGCAGGTTTTGTTGAGTCGTTATCGCTAAATCCGTCCCTACAATTGAATAAGGGCGGGTTTTGTTGAGCCGTTATTGGTGAGTTGTAGACCGGAGCGTCTAAACCCGCCCCTACAATTTACACCCATAGATAGTTTAAGGGGAAAGAAATTTCTTTCCCCTTTTTTGGTAGTTATATGCGTGAAGTGTCTCTCCCTAATAGGGAAAAGACTTCTCCCGACCCACAGGCATATAGCCTGTTTTGTACGAAACTATTGAGGAACGATACTCAGTTCCGAGGCACCGCTTTACAGGAATCCGACTCCCTCGGACGTTCGTTCTCTTCTCAGTATAGCAAAGATAGTTGGATCTATGCTTTTTGCTGTTCTTTCTATGTTTTTTAGCGCTAAGTAATGGCTCTGCCTTCTGCATAAATGCTCGATAAAAAAGCCATTCCTAGAAAAACCCATAGCAGTATTAGCGGCAATAATGGTGACATGAGCGAACCTCCTCTGGAACACACAGTCTGATTATCTTTATAATACCACTTGCTCCACGGATTAAATTGACAAATTTGTCAATTTGCGCTANATCCCAGCTTCCCCCGCTCCTCCTGCTTGCACGCCCGGGTCAAAAACTTTTGCTGTTATGCGCTAGCTGCTGAGGATGTCAACCGCACCGATTTCTTTTTACCTACCTGTAAAACCTTGCCCTCTAAAGCCTCTGGGGAATCAAAGGAGCAGTCTACATCCGTAATCCGATCGCCCTCTAGTTTCACACCGCCACCTTTAATCTGTCGCCGCCCTTCGCCACTACTACTGCACAACCCACTGACATTAAGAATATAAAACAACTTAGCGGGAAACTCGACTTGGGAGAGGGAAAATTCGGGGATAGCCCCCCCGCCTTTTGCCTCATCTGCTTCCTTTTGACCATGATATTGGGTAACAATTGTCCAAGCCAGGAGTTGTTGGCGATCGCGGGGATTTGCCGGGAGTTCCGCTAAGGGTAAGTCAGTGAGTAGCTCAAAATACTCCTCCAACAGATTATCCTTCGTCCCTTCCAGCTTCTGATACATGGGTTGAGCCGCCTCCCGCAACCCCACATAATTGTTCAGCGACTTCGACATTTTCAGCACGCCATCTGTACCAATTAAAATCGGCAGCAGTAATCCAAACTGGGGGGTTTGACCAAAATGCCGTTGTAAATCTCGCCCCACCGCAATATTAAATTTTTGATCCGTTCCGCCTAACTCCACATCCGCCTGAACCGCCACCGAATCATACCCTTGCATCAAGGGGTAGAGAAACTCATGTAGGTAAATGGGGTTTTCCTGTTTAAATCGTTCCGCAAACCCCTCCTTCGCTAGCATCTGCCCCACCGTCATCGTGGCTAACAAATCGAGAATCTCTGCCAAATCCAACTTACTTAACCATTCCGAGTTATAGCGAATTTCCAGGCGTCCTGGTGTTTCAAAATCTAAAATCGGACGCACCTGATCCAAGTAGGTTTGGGCATTTTGCTGCACCTGTTCGTCAGAAAGATGCTTCCGGACTTCCGACTTACCACTTGGATCACCGATTCTTGCGGTAAAATCGCCAATAATTAGGACAGCCGTATGACCCGCATCCTGAAACGCCCGTAATTTCCGTACAGGAATACTATGACCCAAGTGGATATCTGTCCCCGTCGGGTCAATTCCCAACTTGATCCGCAAGGGATGCTCAGTTTGGAGAATCCGTTGCTCTAGGTTCTCACTCGGGTCTTGAGAATCCGGTTGGTTGGGAAAAATGTCACTAACACCTCGGTATAACCAAGATAATGACTGAGACATTGTGTTTAAAGAGTTTGACATTCGTCTGGGAAATCTTTCAGGATTAACGTGCAGGAGAATGGCAGATGTTTAACTGCTGAGGGGTTTGGGGAGCGATAAGTCCCACGATTAGCGTTGGGATGCTTCGACAAGCTCAGCAACACCATGGATTCCCCAAGTCAATTGAGTGGGATTCAATATCCCCGAAATTGAAATTTACCACTTCAATGATAATGTGGTAGAACCTACCTATGATTCTAAACCACACCTACCGCCTATATCCTGATAACCAACAAGCCCAACTTCTAGATGAGTGGTTGGAAACATTGCGGGTGTCCTACAACTATGCGTTGCGGGAAATCAAAGACTGGATTGCTTCTCGCAAGTGTCCAATGGATAGGTGTAGTTTGGAGTTTGAGTATATCATGAGTGCCGATTATCCCTTTCCTAGCTACCACCAACAACAAAACAATCTACCTAAAGCTAAGAAGGAATTTCCACGACTCAAATCTGTTCCCTCCCAAGTCTTGCAGACTAACATTAGAAGGTTACATGATGCTTGGGACTTCTTTAGGGAGAGGGGTTATGGATTCCCCCGCTTCAAGAAAGTGGGACAAATGAAGTCGATGTTATTCCCACAATTCAAGACCAACCCAGTTACAGGTTGGCACATCCAACTGCCAAAATTAGGGAAAGTGGAAATCAACTTGCATCGACCTATCCCTGACGGATTTGTGGTTAGGCAAGTACGGGTAGTCAAAAAGGCAATGGGATGGTTTGCAGTAATTACTCTGTACTCAGATCTGGAAATTCCAGATCCTTCACCTCATGGTCACGCCATTGGGGTAGATGTGGGTTTGCTTTCCTATCTGGCGACCAGTGATGGATTTGTCGAACCTGGACGTAAATTCTTCAAAACCGAACAAAGGCGGCTGAAAGTGCTACAGCGTCGGTTAGCGAAGAAAAAAAAGCGTTCCAAGAATTACGAGAAAGCCAGGAAGAAGGTAGAGAAGCAGCACAATCACATCGCACTCCAGCGGAAGGATTACCAGTATAAACTTGCCCATAAGCTTTGTGACATGGCGGATACTATATTTGTTGAAGACATAGATTTCCGAATCATGGCAAAGGGTTTTCTGGGTAAGCAGACGATTGATGCTGGTTTTGGGCAGTTTCGCTCTATCCTTAAGTGGGTCGGTAAGAAGCGAGGAGTATTTGTAGGCGAAGTAGATTGCCGAGGTACTTCCCAGACTTGCCCGAATTGCCGAATCACGGTCAGGAAAGAACTCTCTGAGAGAATACATTCTTGTCCTGAATGCAAATACGAGGTAGATCGGGACATTGCTTCAGCTCAAGAAATCTGTAATCGAGGTATAGAAACGTATCCAGGGACTCTGGAAAAGCAAGAAATTGGCTCTCAAGTTGAGGTGTCGGGGGCTATGTGCCTAGATAACTGGCGTAGGGGAGCAATGCCCAATCGTGAGGTTGGGAAGCCCACAGCCTAATCTCCGATTTGGTGTGGGAGGATGTCACGATTTACCGTTTTTTATGCCAATCCAGAACGGCAATGTTACCATTTTTGCAGCCAAAAGCCAAAATATTTCGGTTTGTTATCATGAACGATTATCTCAGGCTTAATATTAAGATCTAAGGGAGAACCCGTCCACTGATTCAACGCTGGGAGCAACGTCTACAGGGGTCAAGAATCGCCCAAACCGAATTGATCGCTAATCCTGACTTTGCCATAAATTTCTGTAATCATCTATAGAAGGTATAGAACGTATCCCCCCTAAGGTTGCCTCCCACACAGCCATTCAGTATTTTTTTCTTGAGTGAGGAAGTGAAATCACAGTGTCGTCTAGTACCATCCAACAAAAACAACAAAGAGATAGTAAAAACGGATTGCCACCCGCTTTCCGATTCGTGCAAGGAGTCGCTCAGGTAACAGGCGGAACCATTCTCGGCATTACAATGCTAACTAGCTCGGTTGTGGCTGGTGGGCTAGTGGGCTTGGCGACAAGCTTCCGCAATCTTCCCGATGTGAGAGTCCTCAGGGGCTATGTTCCCACCGAAACGACCTACGTCTACGATGTCAAGGGGAAGCACCTGGCTAGCCTCCATGGTGAAGCCAATCGAGAGGTGGTTAAGTTAGAAAACATTAGCCCCAATCTCAAACGAGCGGTGATTGCCATGGAAGATAGCCACTTCTATATTCACCATGGCGTTAACCCCAACAGTGTGGGTCGAGCCTTTTTAGCCAACTGGGAGAAGGGGGCTGTGGTTGAAGGCGGTTCTACCTTGACTATGCAGCTGGTGAAAAATTTGTTTCTGTCTCGGGATAGAAAGTTCTCGCGTAAAATTGCCGAAGCAGTTATGGCAATCCGGTTGGAGCAAATCTTCACCAAAGATCAGATATTGGAAATGTATCTGAATCAGATCTATTGGGGTCATAACAATTATGGCATCCAAACCGCATCTGAAAGTTACTTCGCCAAGCCCGCCACCGACTTAACCCTGGCAGAATCCGCCATGCTGGCTGGATTGATTCAGTCTCCGGAAGAATATAGTCCCTTTGTCAACTATCCCTTAGCCAAAAAGCGGCAAGCAATTGTCCTGGGTCGCATGGAGGAATTGGGATGGATTACGGCTGTGGAGAAAAAAGAGGCATTAGCTCAACCATTGGGCGTGGGTAAGCCCACTTCCTGGCAAACCAGTCAGCTTCCCTACATCACCGAAGCCGTTGTCGCGGAGTTGAATGAGCGATTTGGTCGCGATGCGGTTCTCAAAGGGGGGATGCGTGTCCAAACCACAGTGGATTACAATTTCCAGCGCATGGCGGAAAAAACCATTGCTCGCGCTCACCGTAACTTACGCCGCCGAGGGCTATACGCTGATCAAGTCGCACTAGCCGCCGTTGATCCACGCACCCATTATGTCAAAGCCTTGGTTGGCGGTATCGGGTACGAAAAGAGCCAATTTAACCGAGCGATTCAATCTCGCCGTCAACCGGGTTCAGCGTTTAAACCCTTTGTTTACTACACAGCTTTTGCCAGTGGTAAATATACGCCTTATTCCACAGTGATGGATACCCCCGTCAGTTACCGGGATGGGAGTGGCTGGTATTCGCCCAGAAACTATGGCGGTGGTTTCGGTGGGGCGATGAGTATTCGTAGTGCGTTGGTTCAGTCACGAAATGTGCCAGCCGTTAAGCTTGGCAGAGCCGTTGGGTTAGATAAAGTGATTGAAGTATGCCGCACCCTGGGGATTAAAAGCCCCATGGAACCCGTCACCTCCTTACCCCTTGGTGCGATTGGGATGACGCCCTTGGAAATGGCAGGAGCTTATGCCACGTTTGCTAATACGGGTTGGCATTCTGACCCGACGATCATTGTCCGGGTAACCGATAGTATGGGCAATGTGTTATTAGACAATACCCCAAAACCCCGCCTCGTGCTTGATCCCTGGGCAACGGCTTCACTGAATGCTGTTCTCCAAGGGGTGATTCAAGGTGGAACCGGAACCGCTGCTCAAATTGGACGCCCAGCGGCTGGGAAGACGGGAACAACCAGTTCAGAACGGGATGTCTGGTTCGTCGGCTATGTACCACAATTAGCGACGGCGGTTTGGATTGGTAATGATAACTACAGACCGTTAGGCGGTGGAGCGACTGGGGGTGGATTTGCTGCACCCGTTTGGCGCGACTTTATGAGTCAGGCGTTGAAGGGTGAGCCAGTACGCTACTTTGAACCCGCGTCTAAGTATCCGCGTCCTTAAAACACTGATTTCACGGATTTATTGAAAAGATGGCGGTAGGGGGGTGAGAGGTTAGTGACACTGATTTCACGGATAGGTTAGTTCTCTATCAACAGAAGATGATGACGATTTTTAAGGAAATCACTGTAATAAATGTCTCATGACGCTAACACAGGTTTGGGGTGCTTTACTCATTTTTGTCCTCTGTCCCCTGCTAGGTGGACTTCCCCTGATTTCCTGGATTACCTACCTATTCACTAGACGCCAACTCTCTCAAGTTGGTACGGGTAATGTATCTGTCTCCGCCGCGTTCTACCACGGTGGACGTTGGGTGGGTATCTTAGCCGTATTATCAGAAGCCTTGAAGGGAATTGTGGCTGTCTTGCTGGCGCGTTATTTCTTCCCCACAGAACCCACCTGGGAAATCATTGCCCTGATTATGCTGGTGATGGGGCGCTACTGGATGGGCAAAGGTGCCGGAACCACAAATGTGGTCTGGGGATTTGTGGTGCATGACTGGCGCGTCGCGTTATTGGTATTTTTAATTGGGGGCATTGGTTTTACCATTATCCGCGATCGCACGATGGGACGCTATGGTGTTTTAGTCCTATTTCCCCTCATTCTGGCGCTGTTACATCCCCATGATTCCGCTAGAATTGTCAGTGCGATCGCGCTGAGTCTAATTATCGGTTGGATTTATCAGAAAATTCCCGATGACTTAGACCTTCCCACAGAACAGGCAAAATCAGAATCTAAATCAGTGTTTCGTTTTTTCCGAGGCGATAAAGCTATTATTCCACTTGAGCGCGAACTTGATCCCCAACAGGTTGGCTCAAAAGCCGCTACCTTGTCCCAGCTTAAGCGCTGGGGTTACGCTGTACCACAGGGATGGATCTTACCACCAGGGGATGATATGCAACCCTTGGTCAAATATCTCCCGGTTTCAGAATCCGATCCCCTTGTTGTTCGTTCCTCAGCTATCGGCGAAGATGCGGAACTCTCTTCATCCGCCGGACAATATCAAACGGTTTTACAGGTAACCAGCCGCCCCGCTTTACAGGAAGCGATTACCCAAGTCTTAGCCTCGTATCATAACCCCGTCGCCAGAGGGTATCGCCGTAACCGGGATTTGCCAGACACGGCGATGGCTGTCTTAATTCAAAAACAAATCCCAGGGGTATTTTCCGGTGTCGCCTTTAGTCGTGACCCGATGCAGCAACACCAAGACACCGTCGTCATCGAAGGATTACCTGGAGATGCCTCCCAAATTGTATCCGGTCAAGTTACCCCAGAACAGTATCGGGTATTTTTCCAGCAACCCCAGCTTGTAGGGGCGGGTTTAACCGATAACCTTGAGGACAAAACCGATAACTCGACGAAACCCGCCCCACTTGATCAACAGGAGAATAGAGATAATCGTTCCCCATCGGTTGAAATTGAAGGAGATGGGGATTTACCCCCAGCGTTAATCCAAGAGGTGGCTGTTTTAGCGCGAGACTTGGAAGACCGCTATCATGGGATTCCCCAAGATATTGAATGGACCTATGACGGTCAGCAGTTATGGCTACTACAAACGCGACCAATTACCAATCTCCAACCCATCTGGACGCGCAAGATTGCGGCGGAGGTAATTCCCGGACTGATTCGACCCCTTACCTGGTCAATTAATCGTCCCCTCACCTGTGGCGTTTGGGGGGAAATTTTTACCATCGTGTTAAAAGAACGATCGCAGGGATTGGAGTTTGATCAAACTGCTACGCTGCATTATGCTCGCGCCTATTTTAATGCCACATTGTTAGGTGATATTTTCCGGCGCATGGGTTTACCGCCAGAAAGTTTGGAGTTTCTGACAAGGGGAGCGAAATTTTCTAAACCACCCCTGAAATCCACGCTGCGGAACCTCCCCGGATTATTGCGTCTATTGGGTCGGGAATGGAATTTAGATAAGGATTTTGAGCAAGATTATCAACACCATTTTGCTACGGCTTTGCGTCAACTACAAGAGCAATCGGTTTCGGAATTATCAGACGCCGAAATTCTGGAACGAGTGAACCAAATTTTATCGGAATTACAACGAGCCACATACTATAGTATTCTGGCTCCATTAAGTCTCTCCCTGCGACAAGCGTTGCTCAAGGTAAAAGATGAAGAATTAGATAGTAGCCAAACTCCAGAAATTGCCAGTTTGCGATCGCTCGCCCAATTAGCTGATGATACCCGCCATTTATTAAGTCCCAAACAAATTAATTGTGATAATCACGCTTCTGTCTTTACCGCCTTGTCAGAAATTCCCGATGCTCAAAGTGTTTTAGAACAATTCGACCAATTTCTGTCACAATATGGCTATCTCAGCGATGTCGCCACAGATATTGCCGTTCCCAGATGGAAAGAAGACCCGCGACCGATACGACAACTCTTTGCCCAGTTTTTATGTGATCCTCCCCCAACACCTAAACCGCCCAAGCGTCAGCGCTGGAAAGCGGAAGTGGTACAAGCGCGGTTGAATTTAAAAGGGCGAGTGACTGAAGTCTATTCCCAATTTTTAGCCGACTTGCGTTGGAGTTTTGTCGCCCTAGAAAAGCGGTGGTTAGAATCCGGTTTACTCTCTGAAGCTGGGGATATTTTCTTCTTAGAATTTGCGGAGATTCAGCGTCTAATCGCTGAAACCGATCGGGTTTTGCGAGAGGAACTTCCCAGATTGATTAACTATCGGCGATCGCAGTTAGATGAGCATCGTCAATTACGCAGTGTTCCGCCTCTATTCTATGGGAATCCTCCCGCCGTTTCATTTCTGATGCAAACTCAATCCGAACCCGCTCAACAGCGTCTTGTGGGAATTGGTGCAAGCGCTGGACAAGTGGAAGGTTGGGTTCGAGTTTTAGATAACTTACAATCAGTTCCAGAAATTGACCGCCAAACGATTCTGGTTGTCCCGTATACTGATTCGGGTTGGGCACCCTTATTAGCGCGTGCAGGTGGCTTAATTGCTGAAGTTGGGGGGCGGCTATCCCATGGCGCGATCGTGGCGCGGGAATATGGGATTCCAGCGGTGATGGATATTCATAACGCGACTCAAATGTTCCGCAATGGTCAACGGGTAAGAATTGATGGGCGATCGGGTATTGTGGAGGTTTTGGAGTGACCAATATTATCCATTAGATTGAATAAATAAAAGTCGCCTTGGAATTTGGCTTACAAACCGGGGGAGAAACCGGAATCCCCTTTGTCACGAAAGGAAGCGCTCAAGCCAATGTCAAAATCACCATTGAATGGGACTTAAGCCAAAAAACTCCACCCAATTCGTAGTTCGTAGTTCGTAGTAATGGCTTTAGCCTATCAAAATCCCAGGACAAAACCAAATTCCTTTGTCATTCGTCGTTCGTCGTTCGTAGTAAAGGAACCTTAGCCTATCAAACCCCAAGAACCCAGCCAAAACCTTTCGTCATACCCAAACACCAGAACCAAACATCATCTATGATGAAATAAGATAACTCCCCCATACCTAACAATTCACCGGAAAACACAAAACCTGTGAATCAGGGCGGGTTTAATTGCATCTGGGTACAATCGAAAAGATAACGGTTTATGGATTTCCGCCCTCACAACAGAAATATTTTCCCGAAGGAATTAACTTTTCCGCCCCAACCATTCGCCCCAGTGCGCCTGTTAAAATTCTACCCACCTATCGCATCCAAACCGTAACCGCGACAAATCCTTGGAATCAATTACCCCCAATAACAGTCTACCTTTGTATCCCATCGAATTGATACGAAAGTTGATTCATAAACCAGCGGCGGCGCAGTTTTTGCCGAAGAGTTGGGGGGTGTGGTGGGCGTGATTCAGTGTAGTAAACGGGATGAAAGTTATCTGATTCGCTGGGACAATTGTTTAGAGAGTTTAGATGCACTGGGATTAGAACCAGAGAAGAATGCCGTTTGTCAATTTCTGGAGGCAGTCAAAAGTTACTCTAAACTGGTACTCGATAGTGTGAAGCAGGGAATGACTGATAAATCATA
>JGI11876J12873_1000182_pt1 | contig 12778 bp, 3 predicted proteins | sample ElkSloMetagenome_4_FD_12873 | JGI IMG/M metagenome (IMG submission 12873) | reverse complement strand
GCCAGGGATTCCCCGTAGGTTTTGATATTATCGGTTCCCCAGAGAACACAGGCAATGGTTTCGGGCCAAATTCCGCCATTTTCCGCCCGATGTCGCGCCAAGAGGCGGTCTACGACGATTTTTGCCGATTTTACCGCCGCTGTGGTGGGGATGGATTGGGGGTCCAGGGCGTGGATATTTTTCCCGGTGGGTAATACATCTGGGTTGCGGATGGGATCACCACCGGGTCCGGGTAGGACATATTCCCCTTCCAAGGCTTTCAGCATCGCCCCAAGTTCGTTATCGGCGACAATTTGCTGGAGACAGAATTCCAGATACTCAAATAGGGGTTTAATTGCATCCGAGTCAACTTGACAGTACCCCGCATCAATTAATGCTTCTATCCAAGGGGTGCGCTTCCGCATATTAAAGAAGTTCAGACTCGTCACCTTGGACACCCGCCCCTCGGCATCGGTTTGGGCTTGAACTAACGCCGCTACAGCCGCGCGAGTGGCTTGGGTGATGTCTTGCAGCAACTGTACATCTGCTAAGACACCTCGGTCATTATTTTGGTAAATCTCGTCGATATCCCGGTTGATGCTGTTGGCGATAATTCGCAGTAGACTCAGGATTTCTTCCTCTGGACGATCCAGACTGGCAATATTAACTAAAGTCGCGATCGCTTCCTCAGCCGTGGGCGGTTTACCAATGACATGTAACCCACAGGGTAACAGCCGCGACTCAATCTCCATCAGCTTTTTGTACACCAACCCCACCAGGGTATCCCGTTCCTCTGGGGTCAGTTCACTGGCGTCTTTTTCCGGTAAGGCGATATCGTGATCCAGATTCACCAAGCGGCATTTATCCATAATTGTGTTCACAATTGGAACGCCGCGTCCGGTGTCTTTCAGGGTTTGATAGGACCCAATTAATTCATTCAGTTCCTTCAACCCTTTATATAACCCCGCATTTTCTGCCGGAGGGGTGAGGTAGGAAATGGTTTCGGCGTAACTGCGCCGTTTCGCGATCGTGGCTTCACTGGGATTATTGGCGGCGTAATAGTAGAGATTGGGAATCGAACCAATTAAATTATCTGGGTAACAATCCCCAGACATCCCCATCTGCTTACCGGGCATAAATTCCAATGACCCGTGAGTGCCAAAGTGTAATACGGCATCCGCTTGCCAGAGATGTTCTAAATAGGTGTAGTAAGCGGCAAACCCGTGGTGAGGACTAGCGGAACGGGAGAACAGCAGCCGCATCGGATCACCTTCATAGCCGAAGGTGGGCTGCACGCCAATAAACACGTTACCGAATTGCTTACCATAAATGAGGAGGTTTTGTCCATCACTATTTAAATGTCCTGGCGGTGAACCCCAGTTTTCTTCTAAACGGGTGGAGTAAGGGGTAAACCGTTCATACTCCATTACTGACATCCGGTAGGCAATATTCAGTTCGGGACTGGCATATTGTGCCTGGGCGTCATGGATCACGTCTTGCATCAGCGCTTCGGCGGATTCGGGTAAGTCTTCTACGTCGTAGCCGTTATGCTTCAGGGCTTCCATGACTTTATAAATCGACCCGAAGACATCTAGATAGGCAGCCGTTCCCACATTTCCTTTATCTGGCGGGAAACTAAACACGGTAATTGCCACCTTCTTCGCCAGTTTCGGCTTACGGCGCAGGCTTGCCCATTTCAGCGCCCGGTTTGCCACGGCTTCAATCCGATCCTGAAGTGCGATCGCTTTCCCGGTGGTGCCATCTCGTCCGGATAATATAATCGGTTCGATCGCGCCGTCTAATTCGGGGATGGCAATTTGCAGGGCTACCTGAATCGGGTGCAGTCCCAAGTCACTCCCTTCCCACTCTTCTGTGGTTTGGAAGACTAAGGGCAATGCCACCATATAGGGACGGTTGAGGCGTTTTAAGGATTCTATGGCTTTGGGATGATCTTGTCGCGCTGGACCGCCAACTAGGGCAAATCCGGTCAGAGACACCACCGCATCTACCAGAGTAACGTTTCCTTGTCCCTTACTCGTGGGCATATCATAGAAAAAGGCATCCACAGGTTTGGAGAAATCCAATCCCCCAGCAAACACGGGCAGAACTCGTGCGCCCATGGCTTCCAGTTCCTGTACCATTGCCACATAATGGGCATCATCCCCGGTTACCAGGTGGGTACGTTGCAGAACTAAGCCCACACAGGGGGCGAAGGGATCTTTTAAATCCTCGGAGATATCGTCGCGATTGTTATACCAGGTGAGATACTCTTTGACATCCTCAAACATCTTGGTAGAGAGGGGATGCCAGAGACCCATATCTGGGTAAACCACCGGATCTTTAAATTCTAGGGTTTTTCCCATAAGCACATATTTATCTGCCAGCATTAACAGGAAGTTTTCCAGGTTTTGGGAGGAACCTCCTAGCCAATACTGGAACGAAAGCATAAAGTTCCGGGCGTCCTGTGCCTTATCGATGGGCATATATTTCAGGACTTTCGGCAGCGTCTGCAATAGCTTCAGCATCCCATCTTGGAAGGATGAGCCTGACTTTTCTTTACGCTTCTTCATGAACTGGGCGATCGCACTCTTGGATTGACCCAGTTGTGCCATGGAGAAGCTGCCTAATTTATTCAGGCGCATCACCTGGGGCATCGAGGGGAATACCACCGCTGCATCTAGGCGATCGCGATGGGGTTGAACGGCGGCGACTACCTTATCCGCTAAGTCTTCAATAAAGATCAGCGAGGCGATAAAGATATTGGCTTGGGCAATATCCTGCTCAAATGCCTGATAGTTTTGTTCGTCGCGGAGTTCTTCGATTAAGTAGCCACTGATTTCAATGGCGATATCCGGCTGATTTTGATTAATTGAACGGACAGCTGCAGATAAAGCGCTTTGGTACTGTGGCTCTAGCACGACATAGACCACCTTCAGTACATGACGATTCTGGGGGTCATCGGGGGTGATGTGACGAATGGTGGACTTGACGTGAGTGAACATGCTGTTCTTGCTCCTTTTGATCCGTGTTCTCTTCTCATGGGTAGGGTTCCAGGGAAGGTTGGCTTGGCTTCCCTTGGAATCGGCTTGGCGTTACAGTTAGGGCAACTTTAGTGGTTTTACCAGAAAATGCTGACCGATGCAGCGTTTTCGCCCTTGTTTGACACAATTCGATAGGAAGTTGATCACTTTACTTTACATTTATTTACATTTACTGAAGTATTCGCTCTAAATATTATTCACAAAAATTTACGCTTAAATCAAGCTGGGCAAAATTAAACTCAGTGTTATAGAGGTACTGAGGTGCATGTAGACACAGGATATTAGCAATTCTGGAAAACAGGGATAAAAGGAACCAGACTACCCAGCGAGGTTAGTCATGGCGCTGTCTTCGCTAGATGCGATCGCACATCTATAACGCACCTGCGTCACTTCAGGTAGCTTGTGGAGAATTACAACGGCTGTTACTACTCTTAAAATAAGTGCGATCGCACTCTTCAAACAGCCATTTGATAGTTCTTTTCCCAGAGTGACAATAGAGCGCTATGGATTCGTAGAGATGTTCCGGTGGAACGTCTCCAGAGAGTGTGTTTGTTCTTATATGAAGTTTAGATGAAGCTTATGTGAAGTGACATCCTCTCCAGGTTCAGAGAAATATTATAAGTTTTACTGATAAGTCGAACGTATTTACGTTATTACCAGACACTACTATGTCAGCAAAAATTAAACAAATCATTATATAGCTAAATTAAAATCAAACAATGTAAGTTAATTCTCAATCCAGCAGAGCTTTATGGCATTTGTTAATTTAAGTTAACACTTTAATAAGTGTTTACGTCTATAAATATTTACACTATTAACTTTGTAAAGATTTCATGAAGACAATTCTTTGTTTGATCCTTTCCTCGAAATCGATAGTACGCTTACTGCTGAGGGAAACCGGATTATAAAGTTTTTCAATACGCAGGAAATACGAAAATGGCGACTTTCACCGTGACCAACCTTTTTGACTCTGGCACAGGCAGCTTTCGTCAGGCAATCTTCGATGCCAATACTCAAGCAGGTGTGGATGAGATTATCTTTGACACAAGTGGTGTTCCGAGTACCATCACCCTCACCAGTGGAGCGCTTAATATTACTGACTCGTTAAATATTTTCGGACTAGGCGCTAATCTGTTGACAGTAAGCGGGAATAACAACTCCCGTATCTTTAACATCAATGATGGAGGCAGCAACATCCTTGATGTTCTCATCTCCGGTTTAACTCTGACTGATGGTCATAGCACAAATTCGGGTGGTGCTATCTTCAATGCTGATGAAAATCTAAGCCTCCTGGATGCGGTAATTACTGGTAACACAGCAACACCTGATAGCGGTGACTACTACGGCGGCGACCTGAAAGGCGGTGGTATATACAACCAATCGGGCAACCTAAAAATAGTCAATAGCAGCATTAGTGGCAACAGAGCCCAAGGTACGATTCGCTTATACAATCCTAGTAACAGCCAGGGTGGTGGAATCTTTAATGTCTCCGGTAACCTAGAAATAAGCAACAGTATTATCAGCAACAACGGAGCGTTTGGTGGCTACCTTGACGACTTTAATGTGGATGGTGGCAACGGCAGTGGTGGTGGCATCTTTAATGTTTCCGGCAATGTAACCATAACGAACAGCACTATCAAGAGCAATAGTGCAAGGAATGCTTCTGCTGCCTCTACAGATAGCAACGGCGGCGGTATTTTTAACGGCTCTGGTAATCTCACAATAACTAACAGCACTATTGCAGAAAATAGCACATTCGGTGGTGTTGTTGGTTTCCTCCCTGGCAGGGGCAATGGTGGCGGCATCTTTAATGATTCCGGTGCATTGAGTGTGAACCACAGTACTATCAGTGGCAATAGCGCCCACGGTGGCACTGGCGATTACTATGGCAACAGTGGTAATGGCGGCGGTATCTATAACCACGTCGGCGATGTAAGTGTAGACTATAGTATTCTCAGTGGTAATAGAGCAGAAGGAGGCGCGGCTTTAGGACGCGAGGGTGGCACTGCTAGCGGTGGCGGCATTTTGAATAGTTCTGGTGACTTGATAGTCACTAACAGTACCATCAGTAACAATGCAGCAGAAGGCAGTTACAGCTTCTATGAAGGCGGTGCGAACAGTTACGGTGGCGGCATCTTTGGTAAGGTAACAATAACTAACAGCACGATTAGTAGCAATACAGCACAAGGCGGCGACAGCGGTCCCTGCTATAACAACAACAACCCCGGCAATAGCTATGGCGCTGGAATCTGGGGTAGCGGGGAAGTATTCAATAGCACCATTACAGGTAACACGGCAATAGGAGGCATTGGCTATTGCGACTACGGTAGCCTTAGCAATGGCATCGGTGTAGGTAGCGGCATCGTTAACACTGATACGATGACAATCAGCAGTAGTATTGTTGCTGGTAACGCGAATGGTGATGATATTGATGGTGGTTTCACTTCTGGTGGCAACAACTTAATTGGCATTAATCCTCTGCTAAGTCCATTGCAAAATAATGGCGGTTTTACCGAAACTCACGCTCTTCTCCCTGGTAGTCCTGCTATTAATGCAGGTAGTAACCCACTCGGACTAATCTCTGACCAACGTGGTTCTGGCTTTAACCGAACTGTGGGCAGTCAAACTGACATTGGCGCATTTGAGGTGCAGCCATCAACCTCTGTTCCAGAACCCTCGTCAGTCTTTGGTTTCATTGGTCTAGTGATTCTGGGAACAGGTTCACTGCTGAGGCGCAAACGGCAAAACAAATCGTGACGCTTTTTGGGCAGGCGCAACAGATACCCGCAGTAACTCACCATTATTAATCATCATTAAAGTAGGTGGGTTACGACTAATTGAAACCTATCCTACTTCTGGTTAAAACAGCTATTAATTTTTCAAAGATCCTCTAAGGAGTACATCAATGGCTACTTTCACCGTTACCAACCTTTTTGATTCTGGCACAGGCAGCTTTCGTCAGGCAATTTTCGATGCGAATACCACATCAGGGGCAGATGACATTTTATTTAATCCAGGGCTGAGTGGTGGAACTATCAACCTCACCAGTGGGGAATTGTTGATTAGTGATGACCTGACGATTAATGGTCTAGGTGCTGACTTGCTGGCTGTTGATGCGGGTGGACTCTCGCGTGTTTTCAAGATTGATGACCAAGTAATTGAAAACTTTATCAATGTTTCAATTGACGGATTGACAATTACCGGTGGAATAGCGCCAGTTATCAACAGTCCTGCCTATGGAAATTCCTCTGGATTTCAAGATAGTGGAGCAGGTATCTTTAGTCGGGAAAATTTGCTACTTACCAATAGTGTTATCTCTAATAATATAGGTGACGGTATAACAGTAACAACTCTCTTTCCCGAAGTGGCTGGTGTCGCTAATGGGAAAATCTCAAATACAACTATTTCTGGCAACTCTGGGAATGGTATCGTGATTCATGGTATCGATTTAGAAGTAACCCAAAGCTTAATATATGGCAATTCAAGTAGTGGCATAATTAATGAATTTCAGAGTCATGATGTTAGTTTGTTTGGAAACACAATTTTAACGGACAGCGATGTCTCTGATAACCAAGGCAGCGGTATCGTAAACAAGGGAAATATGGAGGTAATAAATAGTACGATCTCTGGTAACTCAAGTAGCGGCATTTATAATGAAAGTGTTGGTTTTACTAGAGCAGGATTGCGTTTTGGAGATCTGGAAGTACAAAACAGTATTATTACTGGCAATAAAACTGATGGCAATGGTGGTGGTATTTTTACTGGATACGGCAAAGTTGAGGTGACCAATAGCACGATTGCCCAGAATGAAGCTGTTGGAAACGGCGGTGGTATTTACATCACTCCAAGATTTCTATACAGCCAGGTAGATATAACAAACAGTACGATCTCTAATAATGTTGCTTTGGGTCAGGGTGGTGGTATCTATATGGGATACAGAAGTGACCTGACGGAAGTGATAAATAGCACGATTTCTGGTAATGTCGCTTTAGAGAGTGGTGGCGGAATTGTCCAAATTCCGTATAGCAATTTTTCCTTACCCTCTATTAAAAACACGATTATCGCTGGAAATAATGGCACTAATCCCAACATTGAGGGCGATTTCCAAAGTAATGGCTTTAACTTAATTGGCAATCTCACTGGCGGAACAGGCTTTGAGAACGACCTGATCGAGCCAGATATTACTAAAATATTGGATACCACTCTGGCAGATAACGGTGGTTCCATCCTCACTCACGCTTTAATTCTCGGTAGTCCTGCTATTGATGCAGGCAATAACAATGATGTTCTAGTTGGAATTACTACCGACCAACGGGGTATGGGCTTTAACCGAATTGTGGATGGCAATAACGATACTATTGCGATTGTGGATATTGGTGCATTTGAGGTGCAGCCATCAACATCTGTTCCTGAACCCTCGTCAATGCTAGGATTAATGGGTCTAGTAATTATTGGTACTGGTTCACTGCTGAGGCGGAAACTGCAAAATAAATCGTGATACTGCTTTCATCGGTAAGGATTTCTACATCAAATAAAGGAATACAAAAATGGCTACTTTCACAGTTACCAACCTTTTTGACTCTGGCACAGGCAGCTTTCGTCAGGCTATTTTCGATGCTAATGCCACAACAGGTGCAGATGATATTTTATTCAATGAAGGACTGAGTGGTGGAACTATCAACCTTACCAGTGGGGAGTTATTGATTGCCGATGACCTTACGATTAAGGGTCTAGGTGCTGACGTGCTGACTGTTGATGCTGGTGGTCTGTCCCGTGTGTTCAATATTGATGACGGAGTTGATGACAGCTTCATTGATGTGCTAATTGATGGATTAACAATTACTGGTGGAAAAGCGCCATCTAGCGGTAGTAGTTTTTCTAGCGTGCAAAATAGTGGTGGAGGTATCTTGAGCCGGGAAAATTTGGCAATTAATAGCAGCATTATCTCCAAAAATAATGGAGGTGGTGGCATTTTTAGCCAGGATAGTGATCTGACAGTAACCAACAGCATGATCTCTGGTAATTTAGGCGACGGCATAACAATCAATTCTCCAAGTTCCCTTGACCAAATAGCTCATGTAAGAGTGGCAAATACAACGATATCTGGCAACTCAGCCAATGGTATCTTTAACTATAATAGCAATTTAGAAGTAACCCAAAGCACAATATCTGGTAACTCAACCAGTGGCATCGTTAACTTTGCTGATAGTTTTCTTCCTGGTAACTCCTATATAAACGGAAAAACGATTTTAACTGACAGCTATGTCTCCGATAACCTAGGAAGGGGCATCGTAAACGAGGGCAATATGGAAGTGAGCAATAGTACTATATCCAACAACTCAGGTGGTGGTATTGATCAGGAAAGTATAGCTACTAATAGATTTGGGTTTGTTCTTGGTCGCCTGACAGTAAAAAACAGTATTATTACTGGCAATAAAACTAATAGCAATGGTGGCGGTATCTATAAAGGTAGCGGCGAGCTATATATAACAAACAGCACTATCTCCAATAATCAAGCTGTTGGGAATGGTGGTGGCATTCATATCCGTCCAACTTTTTTATACAACACGGTGGATGTGACAAACAGTACGATTTCCGGTAATGTAGCTCTTGGTAATGGTGGTGGTGTCTATATCGGACTAAGCATTACACAAGTGTCAAATAGCACGGTTTCCGATAATGTAGCTTTTGGTAGTGGTGGCGGTATTTCTACCCTTGTTCCTGACGATTTTCCTTTCATCCCTTTTGACCCCGCTATTAACAATACTATCATCGCTGGAAATAACGGCACTAAGCCTGATGTTGAAGGTGATTTTACCAGTAATGGCTTCAATTTACTTGGCAACACCACTGGTAGCACTGGCTTTGAGAACGACCTGATCGAACCAGATATTACTAAAATATTGGATACTACTCTGGCAGATAACGGTGGTTCTACCCTCACTCACGCTTTAATTCTCGGTAGTCCTGCTATTGATGCTGGAAATAACAATGATGTTCTAGTTGGAATTACTACCGACCAACGGGGTATGGGCTTTAACCGAATTGTGGATGGCAATAACGATACTATTGCGATTGTNGATATTGGTGCATTTGAGGTGCAGCCATCAACATCTGTTCCTGAACCCTCGTCAATGCTAGGATTAATGGGTCTAGTAATTATTGGTACTGGTTCACTGCTGAGGCGGAAACTGCAAAATAAATCGTGATACTGCTTTCATCGGTAAGGATTTCTACATCAAATAAAGGAATACAAAAATGGCTACTTTCACAGTTACCAACCTTTTTGACTCTGGCACAGGCAGCTTTCGTCAGGCTATTTTCGATGCTAATGCCACAACAGGTGCAGATGATATTTTATTCAATGAAGGACTGAGTGGTGGAACTATCAACCTTACCAGTGGGGAGTTATTGATTGCCGATGACCTTACGATTAAGGGTCTAGGTGCTGACGTGCTGACTGTTGATGCTGGTGGTCTGTCCCGTGTGTTCAATATTGATGACGGAGTTGATGACAGCTTCATTGATGTGCTAATTGATGGATTAACAATTACTGGTGGAAAAGCGCCATCTAGCGGTAGTAGTTTTTCTAGCGTGCAAAATAGTGGTGGAGGTATCTTGAGCCGGGAAAATTTGGCAATTAATAGCAGCATTATCTCCAAAAATAATGGAGGTGGTGGCATTTTTAGCCAGGATAGTGATCTGACAGTAACCAACAGCATGATCTCTGGTAATTTAGGCGACGGCATAACAATCAATTCTCCAAGTTCCCTTGACCAAATAGCTCATGTAAGAGTGGCAAATACAACGATATCTGGCAACTCAGCCAATGGTATCTTTAACTATAATAGCAATTTAGAAGTAACCCAAAGCACAATATCTGGTAACTCAACCAGTGGCATCGTTAACTTTGCTGATAGTTTTCTTCCTGGTAACTCCTATATAAACGGAAAAACGATTTTAACTGACAGCTATGTCTCCGATAACCTAGGAAGGGGCATCGTAAACGAGGGCAATATGGAAGTGAGCAATAGTACTATATCCAACAACTCAGGTGGTGGTATTGATCAGGAAAGTATAGCTACTAATAGATTTGGGTTTGTTCTTGGTCGCCTGACAGTAAAAAACAGTATTATTACTGGCAATAAAACTAATAGCAATGGTGGCGGTATCTATAAAGGTAGCGGCGAGCTATATATAACAAACAGCACTATCTCCAATAATCAAGCTGTTGGGAATGGTGGTGGCATTCATATCCGTCCAACTTTTTTATACAACACGGTGGATGTGACAAACAGTACGATTTCCGGTAATGTAGCTCTTGGTAATGGTGGTGGTGTCTATATCGGACTAAGCATTACACAAGTGTCAAATAGCACGGTTTCCGATAATGTAGCTTTTGGTAGTGGTGGCGGTATTTCTACCCTTGTTCCTGACGATTTTCCTTTCATCCCTTTTGACCCCGCTATTAACAATACTATCATCGCTGGAAATAACGGCACTAAGCCTGATGTTGAAGGTGATTTTACCAGTAATGGCTTCAATTTACTTGGCAACACCACTGGTAGCACTGGCTTTGAGAACGACCTGATCGAACCAGATATTACTAAAATATTGGATACTACTCTGGCAGATAACGGTGGTTCTACCCTCACTCACGCTTTAATTCTCGGTAGTCCTGCTATTGATGCNGGNAATAACAATGATGTTCTAGTTGGAATTACTACCGACCAACGGGGTATGGGCTTTAACCGAATTGTGGATGGCAATAACGATACTATTGCGATTGTGGATATTGGTGCATTTGAGGTGCAGCCATCAACATCTGTTCCTGAACCCTCGTCAATGCTAGGATTAATGGGTCTAGTAATTATTGGTACTGGTTCACTGCTGAGGCGGAAACTGCAAAATAAATCGTGATACTGCTTTCATCGGTAAGGATTTCTACATCAAATAAAGGAATACAAAAATGGCTACTTTCACAGTTACCAACCTTTTTGACTCTGGCACAGGCAGCTTTCGTCAGGCTATTTTCGATGCTAATGCCACAACAGGTGCAGATGATATTTTATTCAATGAAGGACTGAGTGGTGGAACTATCAACCTTACCAGTGGGGAGTTATTGATTGCCGATGACCTTACGATTAAGGGTCTAGGTGCTGACGTGCTGACTGTTGATGCTGGTGGTCTGTCCCGTGTGTTCAATATTGATGACGGAGTTGATGACAGCTTCATTGATGTGCTAATTGATGGATTAACAATTACTGGTGGAAAAGCGCCATCTAGCGGTAGTAGTTTTTCTAGCGTGCAAAATAGTGGTGGAGGTATCTTGAGCCGGGAAAATTTGGCAATTAATAGCAGCATTATCTCCAAAAATAATGGAGGTGGTGGCATTTTTAGCCAGGATAGTGATCTGACAGTAACCAACAGCATGATCTCTGGTAATTTAGGCGACGGCATAACAATCAATTCTCCAAGTTCCCTTGACCAAATAGCTCATGTAAGAGTGGCAAATACAACGATATCTGGCAACTCAGCCAATGGTATCTTTAACTATAATAGCAATTTAGAAGTAACCCAAAGCACAATATCTGGTAACTCAACCAGTGGCATCGTTAACTTTGCTGATAGTTTTCTTCCTGGTAACTCCTATATAAACGGAAAAACGATTTTAACTGACAGCTATGTCTCCGATAACCTAGGAAGGGGCATCGTAAACGAGGGCAATATGGAAGTGAGCAATAGTACTATATCCAACAACTCAGGTGGTGGTATTGATCAGGAAAGTATAGCTACTAATAGATTTGGGTTTGTTCTTGGTCGCCTGACAGTAAAAAACAGTATTATTACTGGCAATAAAACTAATAGCAATGGTGGCGGTATCTATAAAGGTAGCGGCGAGCTATATATAACAAACAGCACTATCTCCAATAATCAAGCTGTTGGGAATGGTGGTGGCATTCATATCCGTCCAACTTTTTTATACAACACGGTGGATGTGACAAACAGTACGATTTCCGGTAATGTAGCTCTTGGTAATGGTGGTGGTGTCTATATCGGACTAAGCATTACACAAGTGTCAAATAGCACGGTTTCCGATAATGTAGCTTTTGGTAGTGGTGGCGGTATTTCTACCCTTGTTCCTGACGATTTTCCTTTCATCCCTTTTGACCCCGCTATTAACAATACTATCATCGCTGGAAATAACGGCACTAAGCCTGATGTTGAAGGTGATTTTACCAGTAATGGCTTCAATTTACTTGGCAACACCACTGGTAGCACTGGCTTTGAGAACGACCTGATCGAACCAGATATTACTAAAATATTGGATACTACTCTGGCAGATAACGGTGGTTCTACCCTCACTCACGCTTTAATTCTCGGTAGTCCTGCTATTGATGCTGGAAATAACAATGATGTTCTAGTTGGAATTACTACCGACCAACGGGGTATGGGCTTTAACCGAATTGTGGATGGCAATAACGATACTATTGCGATTGTTGACATTGGTGCATTTGAGGTGCAGCCACCGCCATCAACTTCTGTTCCTGAACCCTCGTCAATGTTTGGTTTAGTTGGTCTAGTGATTCTTGGTACTGGTTCACTTCTGAGGCGAAAACTGCAAAGTAAATCGTGACACTTCTCCCCTGATTAAGGTTTTCTGTCTCAAAGCATTGTCACGGGTTTGGTTATGAGTTACCTATAGGTCAGCCGGGAAATAAATTTCCGGCTGATAGCTAAAGTCAGCTAAAGCTGAC
>JGI11876J12873_1000179_pt1 | contig 12843 bp, 10 predicted proteins | sample ElkSloMetagenome_4_FD_12873 | JGI IMG/M metagenome (IMG submission 12873) | reverse complement strand
TGTTCCGTGGATTGCGGATTTTAGAGATCCTTGGTCAGAACTGGACATGCTTCAGAATTATCATATTATGAAGCCGGTAATGAAGAAATACAGACGATTAGAAAAAGCAGTGCTTGAAAATGCCGACCTGTGTACCATCACTTCTGATTCGTGGAGAGATGATTTGAAAAGACTAGGAGCTGCCAAAGCCGTGACTTTAACCAATGGTTTTGATGAGGATAATTTTAAGCAAACCTTAGAGCCTTACGAAAAATTTGTAATGAGCCACTTTGGCCTAATGAATCACTTAAGGAATCCAAAGAATTTGTGGCAGGCATTAGCAGAGATCTGTAAGGAGAATTCAGGCTTCGACCAGTCCTTTGCCCTACATCTGGGAGGAACCATAGATAATCGGATTCTTGATGAGATCAAGGCCTATCCTGAGCTAAGAAATAAGTTAAAGGTCTTTCCATACCTCTCCCATGAAGAGGTGCTGGAGGAGTACCAAAAGTCAAGCTTACTCCTTTTGCTACTTTTTAACTCAGATAGCGGAAGAGGAAATATACCGGGTAAGTTATTCGAGTATCTTGCAGCTAAAAAGCCTATTCTAGGTTTTGGTCCAGCAAGTGGAGATTCAAAGGAAATCGTTGAAAAGCTACCCCACAGTTACTTCAATTTCTACAATACGGCAAGTGTAAATGAGCTTAAGGCACAAATCAAGAGCGTTTTTGATGCTCGATCGGCATTAAACGCTGATGATTTTAAGACAAGCGAACGCTATTCACACGCTCTGCTAACTGACCAATTGGTGGCCATATTAGATGAGACCTCTGGATTTATTTAAGCGTTCTAAGTTTCTTAATGGCATCCGTGATCAATCCATTTACATCTTCAGAAACTTTGAAGTAGTAGATGGAGATGGAATAGAAAGTGAGCAATAAAATGGATTTGTAAGCGATATTGACCAATGGTAGATCGGTGTTTGGAAGTATAAGGCCAATTAGTAGGGTGGTTGCAGCGAGCAACGCTACTTTTAAGGTGTTTTTTGTAAATGGTTGAATACCTAATTTTTGATAGATCAAAAGATATTTCAAGATATTGAATAAACTAACGGTAATTGCGGTAGCCATTGCCGCTCCTGTAATTCCATAGATCGGGATTAACCAAAGATTATTGATTATTGTGATTGCGATTAAAGCGCAGATAATTACGAAAAAGTAACGGTAAAAATCTGACATAAAAATAATCTCATTATTGACCCCAGTAGCCATATCAATCAATGTGGCTAATCCAATGAACAAAACCACGAATTTACCCGCTTGGTAAATATCTCCATTAGGAATCAATTTAAAGAGATCATCGATTCCGATCCATATACATATCAATAGAATGCATCCAATGATCAATTGGATCATAGCAGATTTTTTATACAACGATTCGACTTCTTTGATATTGTTGTTTTTAAATTCTCTCGAGATGATAGGCATACTGATTAGGATGATTGATTGCTTGGGAATGGCAACCGCAACTCCAATATAAAGCGCTATAGTATAAATGCCATTATTGCTTAGGTCGATCATGGAAGAGATCATGTAGCCGTCAACGCGCGTGATAATGTTATTTACAAAGCCACTAAAGATCACAAACAGCCCGTATGCGATCATTTGTTTCACGAAGGGCTTTTCAAATGGTGCCAGACTAAAGTTAAATTTTAATACACCTAGTCGATAAGTGTAGATGATCAATAAAATCAACGATACTGCCAACATGCCGACATAGCCATAAATAAAGGCCGACAGAGGAAGGTCCATGAAATAATAGATTAAAACGAGAATTACGATCAAAATCCTTAGGAAGAATTCTTTGAAGAAGCTGGGCATAGCTACCAATAGCTGAGTACGAGAGATATTTTCGATAAGCTTTCTAAAGGCGAAAAGAAAGGTGAAAGGTACTAGAGCAAACAAGAATTCATTGAAAAGGGGTGAGTTTTCCTCAAAGGAGCTAATGACATGCCCTTTTAAGTAAAATAGTAAAAGCATGGCAATGCTGAAGCCGATGGTTGGCAACAAGAAAGTTAAATAAATTAGAGAAGCTTCCTTTCTCTTATCGCCCTTGACATAAGGGTAATATTTAATGGTAATACCACTAGCCCCTAATTGGGATATCGGCGCAATAATGAGGCTGATGCTGATAATCAGCGTAATCAGTCCGATCTCTTCGGCAGTCAAAAATGAAGGGTATACCCATAGCGTATTAATGGCCCCAAGCACCACGCCTGAGTAGGACACCATAGTAGACTTGATCCCCTGTCTTCTAATAACTCCCATTATGTCACAATAAATAGGTGTCTGAGTACCCTCTGATCTTTACATATCACCGTAATAGATTTTAGGCCGGGGGAAATAATGTCCAATATCGAACGCTTCCTTTTGAGTGCCATCATTAGCTTTATCGTATAGGCAAACTCCTACCCAAAAAAGATCCATGGCCTGTGTAATTTCCTTCTGGCTACTTACTTCATGCCAAGCTTCATGCATGCCGTTGGAAAAATAAATGTCGTCATGAATGATCACCGCTTGATCTGTTAAGAGCGGCTTTACTCTTTCTTGATAATAGATCGTGGCTTCCTTTTCATGTTGACCGTCAATGTAAACACAATCAAACTTTTCACCTTTCTTGATCAACTCTTCAAGAGTTTGATCGAAGAGTTGGTTGATCACTTCGAAACGATCTGAGATCCTCGCCAAATTCTTTCGAGCTACTTCGGTTTCTGCTTCTGAACCGTCAATTGTAGTGAGGTGCAATCCGTCTACGGATAAAAGATAACAGCCAGAGAAACCTACATGTGTGCCAAGCTCTAATACTCTCTTACAGTTACCACCCTCAACAATACGCTTAAGCAAAGTACCTTTCATAGAAGCCGTGGCAGCATTTAAAATCTTTTTGGGATCCTTTTTTTCATAAGGACCAGGAACAGCTAATCCAGATTCGTCTTTCTCGAAGGTGTTTGATTTTGGCGAGCTGTAATTGTACAACTCTTTATCGGCTAATAGCTTTGGCACTTGGGGTCTAAAAGATTCGATTATTTTCGATTGGGCTTTTTCCTTGGCAGTGAGTTTGGGGTAAAAAAGCAATTTGGCTGCGGGATGAAAAGTTGGTTCCAGTTTATGCTTTAAGTCACTGTGAAATTTTGACATATTCGCTATTCGGTAGGCAATATGGGTGACGTATTTGAAAAGCTTTTTCATGGGGTTGGCTATATTTATCTTTGTATTTGAGTAATAGTTTTTTGTAAAGCGTTGAATGATATTTTCATATCAAGTGGATCCATTCGCATCTGTATTTAGTTCCTTGAGGATTTGATAGATGTGTTGATAATCAACGTTCTCTACCGTAGGCAAGTTGATCCCTTTTGCTGAAAGCAGCTTTGCATTCTTGTTCGAAAAATGATATTTGGAATAGATGGGCATATCAGACAAACAATAAAAGAAAGGTCTTACGTCTATCGAGTTTTCTCTGAGCGCATCGCTAATGGCGGCTTTATGATCGCTTAAACAAGCTACCAGCCAGACCACCTTTCTACGTTCGGGAATATTTTTTTGCCACTCGATCAACCCCAGACTGTCTAGCGCTTCCTTGTAAGCTGCTTCGAAATTATCGTTGCGTACTAACAATTGATCGATCTTTTCTATTTGCGCGCAACCGATGGCTGCTTGCAGGTTGGTCATGCGGTAATTGAAGCCGACCATTTCGTGCCAGTATTTCTTTTCACGACTCATGCCGTGGTCGCGCATTTGCCGCATGCGGTCGTCTAAGGCAGATGAATTGGTCAAACACATACCTCCCTCGCCGGTGGTAATGATCTTGTTGGCAAAGAAAGAGAAAGTTGAAATGTCACCGAAACTGCCAACTTTACGGCCCTTGAATTCGGCCCCATGGGCTTCGGCACAATCTTCAACTACTTTGAGTTCATGTGCTTTGGCGATCTGCATGATGCGATCCATTTCACATGCTTGTCCGTAGGCATGCACTGGAATAATGGCCTTGGTTTTCTTGTTGATGGCTTTTTCGATCTCCTCAGGAGAGATCGTCCAACTGTCAAGATCCACATCGACTAAAACCGGAGTGGCTTTGGCTAATAATACCGCATTGATGGTCGCGGCGAACGTGAGGTCTGGTAGAATGACTTCGTCTCCTTCTCCAATTCCTAAGGCTTCCAGAGCAAGGTGTATGGCTACCGTGCCATTGCTTACGGCAACCCCGTGCGAGCAACCAATATAATTTGAGAAGTTTTCTTCAAATTGATCGATGTATTTTCCCCTACTGCTTATCCAGGTGGAGGTGAAGGCATCCATTAAATAACGGTACTCCGTATTATCTAGAGTCGGCTCTGCGATAGGTGTGAAACGGGTTTGGTGGCGGTAGACGAAGTAATCGATCAAAAACCCTTCCTCGTCAATAATGGGGATGATTCGAATTTTTTTGCTGGTTTTTTTAAGCAAGGCCTCCATACTCTCACCTTTGCGGGCCACCACATACTCTCCAAGATCAGCTTTGCTTAAATGATCATCGATCGACTTACCTTTCAAAAGCATTCTTCGAAAATCTCCATCGGTCACAATGCCGCACAATTTTTCTGTTTCATCAAGGATGAAGGCGGTGCCAGCCGGTTGTTGGTCGATCGCTTTGATCAGATCCTTTAAGCTACTGTTGTATTTACAAGTAGATTGCTTCATAGTAAACTTTGTACAATTTCGTACGACTCTCGGATACCTCGCAGGTCAGTATAGGTCTCCAGGGTGATGCTTTTATGCTTTAATTTTTTATTCTTCAAGGCATTGACGATAGCTGAATCAACCTTTAGGGCTTTGTTCTCATCGCGCTTACCTTGATTTTCAGAAATGTGAATGTAGTCAGTTTGATCGATTAATCGATTCACCTCATTCTGAAAATCCAAATTCAAACTGTTTGCGCTGACGCGCAAATGGGCCAGGTCTAATAAATGCCCAATTTCACAACTGCCTTTGGCTTCTGCTAGACTGTCTGAGTGGGTAAAGAAAAATGGGTTCTCGCCTTCAAATTCCAAATGGTTTTCCTTCGACAACACATTGTTCTCAATATAAAGCTTCACTTTCCCATCTGCATACTCCAGGAGCTGATCCAGCATTTCATGAAACCTTTTCAAAGCAGCTGACTTATCAAATAACGTCCTCTTTTCGATCTTTTTTCCAATCTGATCAAGCGGGATATTGATCAGAAAACCGGCATGAAACGCAAATTGTTGTGCTCCAAGGCGCATAGAAAGATCTATTGCCCGCTTACAATGGGCCAAGCTCAAGTCGGCCGTTTCATCCAATGCCGCCAAATTCAATACAAAGGCCTTTTGGGGAGGTGGAAAATAGTTGTGGCAAAGGTACTGTAGCTCATATTTTTCCTGCAGTCGCAAGAGGTCACTTTCTAGGTTGTCGTATGCTTCCGTGCCCCCAGATAGTTCAATATGCTTAAAGCCTGCTTCAGCGAGTGCCTTGACTGACTCATTGATGCGAACCGTCTTCACACATGAGGAAGAGACGTAGATCATGCCTGGATCTTTTTTGCAGGGATACCTACATAGGTGCCTGGTTCACTTATATTTTTTGTCACTACCGCACCCGCAGCAATCTTTACCCCATCGCAGATATGTAGTTTCGGAAGCACTGTGCTGCTGGCGCCAAAAAAGCAGCCGTTGCCGATTTTCACGCGACCACACAGACTCACATTTACGGTAATTACATTGTAATCGCCAATGATGACTTCGTGTTCCACGGCAGATTGACTATAGATCAAGTTGTGGGATCCCAGGCTGGCTGATTTGCTGACGTAAGACATGGCCGATACCTGATTGGCTTGACCAAGCCGCTTTGTTTCAACCAATGCGGAGGGATGAATGAGGTTATTGCGAAGCAACTGTGAGTTGAATTGCCTACTTAAGCTTTCCAAATCTTTGCAATCTCCTTTGGCCACTACCAACAATTCTGAAGCGCTGATGGCATCCAGACCTCCTAATAAAGGGTATCCTTCAACTAGTTCGCCTTGGTATTCATCTTTATACTGATCGTCATATACCCCCTTCACGGTATATCCTTTAAGCTCTAGGATGTTGACCAGCGTTCTCGCATGACCCCCGGCACCAACTATTGAAACTAGTTGTCCCATTCAATGATCTGATTTTTGCGAAATGCCTGCTTTGCCTTCCGGCCGATCAATTCTTTATAGCGAATCGGTGAAATACCTTCCCCGCCCGTTCGCTTGGCCGTAAGGTTGTTCAAGCTAAATTCCTCTCCTTCGTTGATATTTTGTTTAGCAACCAGACATTTCTGCAAGGAATTTCTGGTTTGGGATTCGGATTCGGTAGGCTCTTTGATCGATCTCCCCAAATACGCTTCGATCCTTCTGATTTCTTTTACCAGTTCCTTAAGTTCTTCAGGATCTAGAGAAGCTCGGTGATCCGGCCCTTCTGCCTCTTTATCTATGGTGAAATGCTTTTCCACCAGAACCACGCCCATTGGCACCGCATAAGGAGCCGCACCTGTGCCCACCGAATGATCGGAATAACCCAGCAACACATCAAAGGCCCGGTCGAAAGTGTTCAACACCCTGAGGTTGGCCTCTTCATCGGCTATGGGGTAATTGGCGGTGCACTGCATCAGTACCAACTGACTGTTGTGGGGATGAATCTCCTCCAGCGCCATTTTGATCTCCTCCAGGTAGCTCATGCCGGTGGAAAGAAAGATCGGTTTACCTGTCATGGCGATCTGCTTAAGAAAGGGAAGATTTGTAGTATCGGTAGAGGCCACTTTGTAAGCTTCAAGGCCAATCTCTTCCAATTCAAAGAGACTTTTTTCATCGAAAGGCGTGATCAGCAGAATGATTCCCTTTTTTGTGCAATAGTCTTTCAGTTCTTGATAATGCTCTTTTTGAAGTTCAAGTTTTCGCAACATATCGGCCTGACTTTCAGTCTCTGAAGTGGTTTTGGTTTGATAAGGAGCCTTCTCTACTTGATCAATGATCAACTCATCGGTACGAAAAGCCTGGAACTTGACGGCATCCACTTCTGCCTCAACGGCAATATCAATAAGCGTTTTGGCGAGGTTCATGTCTCCGCCGTGGTTTACCCCGGCTTCGGCAATAATGAAACAAGGATGCTCCTTAGAAATCGTTTTGCCGGCAATATTTAGTTGCTTGTCAAACTTCACCCTTCAACGTCCTCCCAAGAAAGATTTTGATAGGCCTCAAGATCCCGGATCAATTTTTTACCTACCATCTTTGAAAATTCGGTAGGGGCAAGCCCCACTTCGTTATTGCGACTAAAGAAGACGGCATCTCTGGTCAGCGTTTCCCCTTTCTTAAGTTCTTTCACACTGATAATGCTCTTCTTCTGAAACTTTCTGTATTTGATCTCAGAAGGCCCAAAGGGTTTTGGTTCTTTGCTTCCGTATGCGGCGGCGGCTATCTTCAATCGCCTCACATAAGCCTTGAATTCATCAGGTTCCAATGCAGCTTGATAATCTAGACCTTTCTTCGAGCGATCCAGACAAATGTGTTTTTCAAGTACGTTCGCACCCATTCCGATGGCAATCAGATCAACGACCTTACCAAAGGGATCTTCCCCGTCTACATGATCGTGATAACCTGCAGGAATGCCGAATACCTCTTTCAATAGTTCGAGTCGAGCAATGTTGAGATCTTCGATCTGTGTAGGAAAATTTTGCACGCCATGCATCAAGATGATATCTCTCGCTCCATGTTCTACAGCAGTTTGCAGTCCGTTGCGAATCTCCTCTAGCGTGGAGGCGCCGGTTCCCAATGTAAAGGGAATTTCGCTTTTGGCGACGGCTTCAACCACTTCAGGGTTTGAAAGGTCAGCAGAATTCAGCTTAATCCCGTCCACCTTTAATTTAATGGCCAGTTCAACAGAGGGAGTATCGTAAGTACAGGCCCAGACGTCTATTCCAAGACTCCTCGCATAGTCATTGAGTTCACCCCATTCCTTCTCGCTAAAGCAGATCGCGTTCAGCGTGGGATAAAGGTCGTTGGTTGGCGTAACCACATGGGCCATGTTGAAAAACTGCAGCTGGGTAGCATCCGCACCTGCGTCTGAAGAAGCCTTGATCAGTGCTTTTGCATCTTCAAGATTGCCGTTATGCGCACAAGCCATTTCTGCAATGACGTAGGCTGGGTAACCGTTACCAATGGTCTTATCAGCAAGCTTGATCTGGGTATGAAGTGCTTCGATCATCCTACCAATGGTTTGATTTCATGATCTCATCGATCTTGCTTCTTTCCTCTTCTGAGCTCTGTTTCATAGGTTTTCTTTCATAGCCTTCCATATGACCTCTCAAAGCAAGCATTGCTTTTAAGGAAGGGTGCCATCCAAAAGGAACGATCTTTTGAAAAAATGGAATTTCTACCTGATTGACGATCCCATAGGCTTTATCATAGTCTTTTGCTTGCATGGCTGCGAAGAATTCGATCTCCAAAGCAGGGTTGAAGTTACCGATCCCACCAAGAAAGGCCTTCGCACCCGACCAATAATCACGTAAATAGCGGCTCATGCCACCCCCGGCACCGATGATCACTGCCTTTTTAGCTAACGCTCTAACCACAGATCCGCTGTAGGCCATATCCAAGGCCTCTTCCTTCAATCCAACTACATTGGGAATATCTAAAAGCTTTTTCAAGGTTGAAATTGGATATTGTACGGAGCCACCACCAAGACCGTTTCTCATGGGCATTTCATGGATCAACACACCAATTCCGGCTGCATCGGCAACTTTACCGAAGAAATCCAGGAGATAGTCATCTCCGTAGAAGCGTTCGGGATAATAGGCGAGAAAGAGGTCAGCCCCTATTTCCCTGCTGTGTTCTGCAAATTCGATGGCATCGGCTTGGCGACCAAAAGGAGGGTTGGCCACAATGGTTTTCGCTTGGCCATTTGCGGCCTTTACCACGGTTTTGTTTACCGCTTTGATCTCCTCAGCATTCAATAAGTTGTACCTAGAGGTACCAACCGTCGTCATGACATTAGGGATGCCTTGATCTACTAAGAACTTTACGTATTTGCTAAGGGAATCGTGATCTACGCTTTCATCAGCCAAAAATGGCGTAGGTAGAGGTATGACCGTCCCTTGGATCTCATCGAGGTACTTATTTTTCATTGAATTGTTTTTGAGCGATTATTTCAGCAATCTCAAATTGATATGGATAATCGATATCATAAGAACGTAGTGCCGGCATCATATGATGCATCATCTCGGTGTTAAAAAATGTTTTCTTTTGCAAAAACCCCTTCATGCTGGCCATATATAAAGCGCCATTGGGGTGGTATTTTTTCTGTTTGTTTTGTGAGCGCGTCACGGCATATCCTCCAGGGTCGTCCATTTTTACGATCTCGCCGTCCAGACTAAGGGCAAATTCGACCGGAAATTCATATTCGGTAACTCCGATCATGAAATGGTACTGATCCTGTCCACTTAACTTTTCGAAGGCTTCTCTGACGTCATTAGCAGTTCTGAACGGACAAGTGGGCAGCAGGGCGGCGACGTACTGAAATTCTTCTTGAATTTGATTCCGTTCAATATACTCGTTGATCACTTCTACTTTGGTTACGCGGTCACCAGCCATAGCCTGTGGTCTCACATCCACTTCAGCGCCGAAATCCCTCGCAATCTCCATGATCTCCTGATCTTCAGTTGATACCACCACTTTTTCAAAAACGCCTGCATGTTTGGCCGCTTCGATGGAGTATGCCATCAGTGGTTTCCCATTCAACGGAAGGATGTTCTTTCTGGGGATGCGTTTAGACCCCCCTCTGGCAGGGATGATGCAGATGCAATTTTCTTTGTTCATGTTGGTATCTAAGTCCTATTTATTCCTGAATGGCTCGCCTAGACTGTAAAGGTAGCGAGAAGGGTCGAGAATTGATTCATTGAAGTAAAGTTTTGAGAAAAAGGACTGCCGCCTAATTAATTACTGCTTTAGTCATTATGAGTCCTTTTACGTTGAGAGGCGATTGATTTGCAGGATCAAATGAGTTCTGTGTCCTCAAATTTTTAATTTTTGTTTGCTGATCAATTATCTACCTTCGTACTCCTCATGAAACTAAGCGACAGTTGAAAGCTTCAACTGGAATAGGAAAACAAGCCACTCGAAGTCTATTTTGAATAAAAACAGAGCCGTGAAGTTTTATAATTCAGATAAGAATTTATTCTTTTAGAAATGATCTTTAGATCGTCCACTTTAGTCATTGGAATTTGAAAAAGAAGATGCCAATAGGGTTAACGTTCTTACATATTGATGTCTACAAATTAATTCTTATTGAATTTAAGTGAACTGCACTCTCCGCTAATATCTATAGCGTATATAATATATAAGCCTGAAGTAAGAGCAGGCAGCTGAATGTCTCCATTTCCAGCCAATTTTCTTTCTTGGGTGATGAGTTTTCCATCAACAGAATAGACCATTATGTTAAAGGCTTTAGCGCTGTTATATTTTACTTGTTCTTGTCCATTGTAAGATAGGTCCAAGGCTGAGTTTTCGGTTGCAGTTTCTGTCAAATTAGTAATAAGGGAAGAAGTGTCTTGAAGCATTCTGACCCGCTCTGCCGATGCGTCATTAAAATAAATGGTATGGCTCTTGAAAACTGCTAAACCAAAAGTTTCTCCAATTTGAGATATTTGTGAAGGGCCATTCCTAAATGCCCTGATGCCATCACCAGCGAGAGTTGTCACAACACCATTGTCTATTGCACGGATTCGGTTATTATCAAAGTCGCAGACATACAATTTGCCATTTTCATCTACATCTATGTTTACTGGTCGATCAAATTGAGCACTTATTGCAGGTCCATCATTAAAGCCCCTCGTGCCAGTTCCTGCAACTGTAGATACCGTTCCGTTGGTGATTAATCGGACAGAATGATTTCCCTGTTCTGTAACGTAAATATTTCCTAGATGATCAATCGCGATTCCGGAAAGAAAATTAAATCTTGCCTGTGCAATCGGGCCATTTACAAAACCTGCAATACCATCACCGGCAAATGTTGAAACAAAACCAGTTGGACCCAGTTTTCTAACCACATTATTTCTGCCTACAAAATAAATAACGCCATTATTCCGATCAACTACCAAATCTCTTGGAATATTTAATTCTACCGAGCTTCCAGTGCCATTTACGTAACCAACATTTCCATTACCAGCTAAGGTGGTCACGTTTCCTTGAGGATCTATTTTTCTAATTCTTTGATTGAAATTATCCGTGACAAAAATGTTTCCATTCTGATCTACATCAACTCCTCCTGGGCCGTTAAATCTTGCCGCGCTTCCATTCCCGTCTGCAAAGCCGCTTACGCCACAATTCCCTGCAACTGTGCTGACTGTCCCACTGGAGTCAACTTTTCTAATGCAATGATTTCGAAAGTCTGCTACAATTAGGTTTTGATTATCGTCTACAACAATACCGACTGGTCGATTGAATTGAGCTAAGTTAGCCGGGCCATTTGAGAAACCTGTAATCCCAGATCCGGCCACAGTACTGACTGAATATTGAGATAATGCAATTAAGCTGGAAAAGGTGAAAACAAGTGATAATAGGCCTTTCATAGATAAAGTTCTACTTATCAAAGATAAGCTTGCAGAAATGATTGTCAAAGTCTTAACTTTTGTTATTCTCCTTTTATTTATTCAAATAAAGCAGCCATCACCCTTTGCGTGGCATTGCCATCAATTTTATAGGCCCTAGCGGAGATAAACGATTTTTTTGCCTCCTCATCCGTCTTGAGTTGTCCGGAATCTAATGCTTCATAAAGCATAATCAATTCTTCGCCGTTCAACGCGCGATGTGCCACTTGTGCCTGATGATATGCTTGGAGATCGCGTTTTTCATAGTCAAGACAGATCACTTCCTTATCAAAATAGATTGCTTCCAGCCCGACGGTACTGTAATAGGTAATCAACAGTTTACCACTTGCCAGCAGTTGGTATAGATTCCCTTCGTAAACAGACAGATTAGCATATTTAGGATCAGCTGCTAGGCGGTGATAATGATCTTTCTCACTTTCATTTGGGTGTGGTTTGATCACAAAGGGTTGTTTCGGGAAATGCTTTACCAATTTCAGGAAGTCGCTCAATTGTCTTTGTTTTAACTCCCGATCTGCTGGAGGCATAGGTTGAGTCGCATAGATCACCTTTGATCCCGATGCTTCGTGGGACTTTAAAAGTGGAATGACATCGGTGCGGAGATGTCCCACCAACTCAAGTTGTTCGGTGGGGTAGTGGTTGGCTTCCAAATGCTGCTGAGTATGTAATCCTCTGATAAAGGTATGATCGGGCCAGGGCGCAAACGCTTTGTCACTATTGGAATAGCGATAGGCTACGTTGGCTCTGCTTATGGCCCCGTGTTGCAGGGCAAAGGTTTCGATCTCCTTTGTTTTAGCCGCTGTGAAGATCGACCGGTTTTGCAGAGAGTGTTCGTCTATGGCCAGCACCTTTTTTACCTGATACCTGTTCCAAAGATCCTCGGCTGCTATTTCTCGCCATTTTGCCAGGATCAAGGTTCGTTTAAGCTGAAGGAACACCCCCATTAGATAACGATCTTCAGCCGATAAGTCGCCGCTGCCTTTTTCAAGTTGATCAAACACAGTCTGAATCCTTTTTTTGGCCACTGAAAAGCGTTTGCTGAAAAATGCCTTGAACAAAAAGGGCTCGAAGTAAATGCTTTGTGAATCATAAGAGCGTTTTCTAAGATAGGCACTTGGATTTAGTTGATGGTTTGCCTCAAGACTTGGCGGGCGCAGCTGAGTGAGGTAGATGAAATCGTTTTCTCTTA
>JGI11876J12873_1000178_pt1 | contig 12858 bp, 8 predicted proteins | sample ElkSloMetagenome_4_FD_12873 | JGI IMG/M metagenome (IMG submission 12873) | reverse complement strand
CCGTCGATGGTCAGCCGGCGCGACAGGGGCAGGAACGACAGGCGTCCGCGCGTGATCGGCTGGGAGCGGTCACTGGCGCGTTGCCGGGCGCGGTCCATCAGCATGAAGCGGATGCGGCTGCTCAGGTCCGCCGGGCTGAACGGCTTGGTGACGTACTCGGTCGCCCCCAGGCCCAGGCCCAGGATGCGGTCCTGGGTGTCGCCCATCCGCGACAGCACGATGACCGGGCAGTCCGAGGCCCGCCTTATGGTCTGAATCAGCAGCAGCCCGTCGCTGTCCGGCAGCCGGCGGTCGAGCACAATCAGATCAAAGGTGCGGTGCTCAAGATGCGCCTCGGCCTCGCGCGCCGACGCGGCGGTGTGCTGGCAGGCGCCGGCGCGGCGGACCACGTCGCCCAGGGCGATCTGAACCACCGGGTCATCCTCCACGCACAGCACGTCGCCCAGATCGCCGGGCATCGCCTCGGGCGCGGACGCAAAGGTCGAGCGGGCGGTGCTCACGGCCCCTCCACCACGGCGGCGATGGCGGCCCACGACGGACTGTCGGCCGGGTCCCGGTCCAGGACCCCGATCAGGTCGGTCAGGTCCCCGGCGTCGGCGTCGGCCCGGCAGAGGCGCTCCAGGTCGCGCAACGGCTCCTCAAGGTCGCGCAGGCCAAGCAGGGCGGAACTGCCCGCCAGACGGTGGGCCAGATCGGCGATGGTTGCGGGGGCCGGCGGGTCGTCCTCGGTGACGCGGGAGAGAGTGGCGCGAAAGTCCCGCCATTGCGTCTGGAAGGCCTGTGCCATGGCGCGGATGCTGTCGGGCGACAGTTCCTGGAGCGCGGATCGCTCTGCCGCGGGGTCGGTCGGGCCGACCGGGGCCGCGTCGGCGCCGAACAGGGCCTGCCCCAGCGTGGCCCGGTCGGCGGGTTTCGCCACCACCGCGTCGAACAGGGCATGGACTTCCCGGGCCCCGTTGACGACCTCGACGTTGGCGGTCAGGGCGATGATGCGCGCGTCGGCCACCGTACCGCGCTCGCGCAGGGCGCGGACCAGGGCCGAGCCGTTGCCGTCGGGCAGCACGTAGTCCACGACCATGGCGTCATAGGCCCCGGTCTCGATGGCGGTCAGGGCGGCGGCCACGCTGTCGGCGTGATCGACGGCAAAGCCCAGGTGCTCCAGGTTGTGGGTGGTGATGACGGTGCAGTTCCAGTCGTCGTCCACCAGCAGGCAGCGCTGTCCCTCCGCCCGGGCGACCGGCGCCGCAAGAGGCGGCGGATCGGGCACGGCGTCGTCGGCGCTGTCCGTCCCGTAGGGCAGTTCGAACCAGACCAGGGTGCCGCTGTCCCCGGTCTCGGCGCCGATGCGCCCGCCCATCGCGCCGAGAAGGCGGTTGCAGATGGCCAGCCCCAGGCCGGCGCCGCCCGCGCCGGTGTAGCGGGCGTTGGTCTCGTCGAAGGGCTGGACCAGGGCCTTGGCGTCCTCCTCGGAAAGCCCTGGACCGTGATCGGAGACCTCGAAGCGAACCACACCGGCGCCGTCGGGTCCCTCCGGGGCCGACACACGGACGCCGACACCGCGCCCGTCGTCGAAGCGGATGGCATTGTGGACGAGGTTGGACAGCACCTGACGCGTCATGGCCCAGTCGAGGCACAGACACGCGGGGACATCGTCGGCGATGTCCACCGACAGCCGGGTGGCCTGCCCGGCCCGGACGGGCACGACGACGCGCCGGAACGCCGCCAGCGCGGCGGCGATGTCGGTGGGCACGACGCGCGGCACCGGCGGCCCGTCCTCCAGTTTGGAGTAGTCGAGCACAGTGTTGAGGGTCTGCAACAGGGTCTGTCCGGCACCCTCGATCACGTCCAGGTAGGTGCGACGGGTGCCCGGTTCAGCCGTGCGCAGCAGGTCGGCGGCGCCAAGCACGGCGTGAAGGGGGGTGCGGATCTCGTGACTGATGGTGGCCAGGAATCGCGACATCTGCCGTTCCGCCCGCTGCGCGTCCTCGACGGCGCGGCGGTGGGCGGTGATGTCGTTCAGCAGCAGCACATGGCCCAGGGTGGTCCGCTCCAGGGCGTCGTGCAGCGGCCTCATGCGCACGTCGAAGCAGCGCGGCCCCTCCACGGTTTCCAGCCAGACGCTCCGTTCTCCCTCTTCCGCCGAGTCGATCAGGGGGGCGAGCATCGTCTCCAGCACCGATTTCCGCTGGCGCATGTGCCGCAGATAGACGATATCGCCGGCCTCCGCATCGCCCAGGAACAACTCGGCGGCGGCCTGGTTGGCGTTGACCAGCGCGCGGGCGCGGTCGAACAGAAAGGCCGGCGAGCGCAGGCTTTCGAAGATGGCGAGGTAGCGGTCCTTGTCGAGCGCCAGCGCCCGGGTGCGCGCCTGGAGTTCGATCAACCGCTCGCCCTTGGTGGCGACGGCCCAGTCGGCGACGATGCTCAGTTCGGCGCCGTCGAAGAAGTCGCGCACACGGTCGATGACGGCGGCGCGGGTCGCGTCCGGTCCCGGCATGTCCGCCAGAACCCCGCAATAGACGTTCCGGAAGTGCTTCAGCAGGCCCAGGAACATCTGCACGGTGATCCCGCGCGAGCGATGGCGGCGGGCGACCTCGCGCAACCGGGCGAAGCGCGGGTCAAGCCCATAGTCCACGGGAGCGCCCAGGGCCTCACCGTCGGTCCCGGCTTGGTCATGGGCCACGGTGGCGCACAGGCTTTCCGACAGGGTCAGCACCGCTTCCACCCAGGCCGCGCGGATGGTGGTGGCGAGAGGCGCATAGCCGTGCGTCTTGGCGATGGCGAGGGAGCGGTCCACCAAGACCTCCTGGCGGTCGTCCAGGAACCGCGCCAGGATGTCGGCAAGGCCGCTGTCGGCATTGCCCGAGTCCCGGATCGCCATGGGCTGGGCCTGGGATTGGTCCATCATGGTCCTGCCGGCCGAAAACGGCCGCCCCTCCCGTTATGACTGCGGGATCGTTGCTGTCCCGTTTCCCGATTACACCAACCCAGGCCCGGACGCCAAGTCCGCTTGTCGTTGCGTTTACCTCTCATTTACACGCCGTAACAACTTCGCAGCCTTTAAAGGCCCCATCTTGGGTATGGTCCCTTCCCAAAATCAGGCATCGGCGGGCTGTGCCCGAACGGTGCACGGGACACGGGGAGGACAGACATGCAGCGCATCGGGCGACGCGATTTTCTGAAGGGCGGAACCCTGGTTGGGGCCGGAGTCCTGGCGGGCAACCAGGCCTGGGCCCTGAACCGACTGGAGCCGATCGACGACACCCTCAACGACGAGTATCCCTATCGCGGCTGGGAAGACCTGTACCGGCGCGAGTTCACCTGGGACATGATCGGCAAGGCGGCCCACTGCATCAACTGCGTGGGCAACTGCGCCTTCAACGTCTACGTCAAGGACGGCATCGTGCTGCGCGAGGAGCAGCTCGGCCAGTATCCTCTGATCAACCCCAACGTGCCGGACGCCAATCCGCGCGGCTGTCAGAAGGGGGCGATTCACTCGTCCGCGATGTACGAGGGCGACCGCCTGCGCTATCCGCTCAAGCGCGTCGGCGCGCGCGGCGCGGGCAAGTGGCAGCGTTTGTCCTGGGATGAGATCACCGAGGAGATCGCCGACAAGGTCATCGACATTTTCGTCGAGCACGGCCCCGGCAAGCTGATGACCCACACCGGGTCGGGCAACCTGTCCATGGTGCGCTTCGCGGCACCGTACCGGTTTTCGTCGCTGGTGGGGGGCGTGCAGCTCGACATCTTCACCGATGTCGGCGACCTGAACACCGGCGCCCATCTCGCCTATGGCAATCCGCTGGAAAGCTTCACGTCGGATGCGTGGTTCGACGCCGACTACATCATGATGTCGCTGTTCAACCCGAACGCCACCCGCATCCCCGACGCCCATTTCATCTGGGAGGCCAAGTACAACGGCGCCCACGTGGTCTCGGTGGCGCCGGACTACAACCCGTCGTCCATCCACGCCGACGTGTGGCTGCCCATCCGCCAGGGCAGCGACCCGTTCCTGGCCATGTCCTTCGTCAATGTCATCGTCGAGGAAGGCCTGACCCAGCCCACCTTCATGAAGGAGCAGACCGATCTGCCGGCGCTGGTGCGCGCGGACACCGGCAAGCTGCTGCGCGAGGCGGACCTGAAGGACGGTGGTTCCGATCAGGTCTTCTATCACTGGGACCTGAACAGCAACGCCGCCGTGCCCATGCGCGGCTCCATGGGGTCGGAGGACAAGACCCTGGCGCTCGACGGCGTGGACCCGGCGCTTGAGGGCACGTTCGAGGTCGAGGGGATCCCCGTCACCACGGTGTTCGAGAAGGTCCGCGCCGAGGCCGCCCGCTTCGCGCCCGATGACACCGAGGCCGAAACCGGCATCAGCGCCGCCCTGGTGCGCGAGGAGGCACGCCGCCTCGCCAAGGCGCGCAAGGTCGTGCTGATGCACGGCTTCAACATCGGCCGCTATTCCAACGGCATCTACACGGCGTGGGCGCAGTCGCTGATGTTGGCGCTGACCGGCCACGGCGGCCGCACCGGCGGCATTGATACGTCGTGGATCGACTGGAACCAGCCCAAGTGGCTGGAACTGGCGCTGTTCGGCTTCAAGAAGTTCCCGCGCCTCGAGCCGGGCGGGCTGGGCGAGTTCCAGCGCGGCCACATGATGGAACACGCGCGCAAGTACTTCGACAACGACAAGCTCAAGGCACGGGTGGGCTTCGATCTCGACGACCTGCAGGAGATGATCGACGAGAGCATCGGCCAGGGCTGGATGCCGTACCACGGCGACATGAAGGGCCTGATCTCCATCGCCGACAACAAGTTCCGCCGCAACAAGTTCGCTGACAAGTACCGCGAGCGCATCCTCAAGGAGGTCGAGGCGCTGTTCGTGGACATCAACGTGCGCATGGACTCTACCGCGCAGTGGGCGGACTACCTGCTCCCGGCGGCCAGCCACTACGAGGCCTGGGACCTGCGCACCGTGGGCTTCCACCGCTTCATGAATGTCTTCTCGCGGCCGGTCGAGCCCATCGGCGAGGCCCTGCCGGACTGGGACATCATGGCCCTGCTGACCCGCAAGATCCAGGAACGGGCCATTGAGCGGGGCGTGACCGGCTTCCAGGATGGGGACGTGTCCCGCGACCTGCACACCATCCACGACGACTTCACCCTGGGCGGTCAACTGATGACCGACCACGACGCCACCAAGTGGCTGGTGGAGAACAGCCCCGAACTCGGCGGCGCCACCCTGGACGAGGGCGTGGAGCGCGGCTTCTTCGTGCTGACGGCCGAGGGCGGGAAGAACCAGCCGATTCCCGAAACCGAGCCCTACAACCCGTTCGTCGCCCAGACCGAGGACAAGAAGCCCTACGAGACCCTGACCGGGCGCATGACCTTCTTCTGCGACCACCCCACCTTCGTTCGCCTGGGCGCCACCGTGCCGACGGCGCGCCATCATGCCGGCCGCGACGCCACCGGCTATCCACTGTCGTTCTATTCGCCGCATACCCGTTGGGGCATCCACTCCAACTGGCGGTCGAACAAGTGGATGATGCGCCTGCAGCGGGGCGAGCCAAACATCTACATCAATCCGGCCCTGGCCGCCGCCCGGGGCATCGCCGACGGCGCCAAGGTGCGGGTGTTCAACAGCGCCGGCGAGTTCTTCGCCCAGGCCAAGTTCTATCCCAGCCTGCCGGAGACCTCGCTGATGATGGAACACGGCTGGGAGCCGCACCAGTACGACCACGTCAAGCCCATGAACAACGCCATGGCCAGCCTGCTGCAACCGCTGGAGCTGGCCGGCGGCTGGGGTCACCTGGGCTTCAAGCTGTTCAAATGGAACGCGAACCAGCTCGCGCACGAAAGCGGCGTCGATGTCGAGCCGGTGGCATAGCCGCCCGGCGCGATCCGACATCCCCGATAACGCAGACGCCCAGGGCATCCAGGGAGGACCCAACACATGGCCGTGAAACGCCAGATCAGCATGGTGCTGGACCTGAACAAGTGCATCGGCTGCCATACCTGCTCGTCCGGTTGCAAGCTGCAGTGGACCAACCGGAACGGCCGGGAGTACATGTACTGGAACAATGTCGAGACCAAGCCCGGCACCGGCTATCCGAGGAACTTCGCCGACATGGGCGGCGGGTTCGACGCGGACGGGAAGCTGAAGATCGGCAAGGAGCCCGGCGCCGAGGACTACGGCATCCCATGGGACTACAACTACGAGGAAGCGCTGATGGCCGGCGCGGACCCGTGGCTGCGTCCCCACGTCAAACCCACCTGGGGGGCGAACTGGGACGAGGACCAGGGCGAGGGCGAATACCCGAACACGTACTATTTCTACTTGCCGCGCTTGTGTAATCACTGCGAGAACCCCGCCTGTCTCGCGGCCTGTTCGCGCAATGCCATCTACAAGCGGCAGGAAGACGGCATCGTCCTGGTGGACCAGAAGCGGTGCCGCGGCTATCGCTACTGCGTCAGCGCCTGCCCCTACAAAAAGGTGTACTTCAACGAGCAGACGAACACGGCCGAAAAGTGCATCTTCTGCTATCCGCGCGTTGAGAAGGGCCTGCCCACGGTCTGCGCCAGCCAGTGTTCCGGCCGCATCCGCTTCATCGGCTATCGAGACGACGAGGCCGGCCCCGTTCACACCCTCGTCGACAAGTACAAGGTGGCGCTGCCGCTGTATCCCGACCGGGGCACCAAGCCCAACGTGTTTTACGTGCCGCCGCTGTCGCCGCCCAAGATCGGTGCCGACGGCAAGCCCACGGGCGAGGACCGGATTCCGCTCGCCTACCTGGAAAAGCTGTTCGGCCCGGGTGTCTCGGAGGCGTTGGGCACGCTGGTGGCCGAGCGCCGCAAGAAGGCCGAGGGCGGCGCCAGCGAGCTGATGGATACCCTGATCGGGTATCGCCGCGACGACATGTTCAAGGTGGGGTGAGCCATGCCGATCCTGACAACCGAACCGCCCGCCGTCGCGGACAGCCCGTCGCGGGCGCGGGCGTGGGAAACGCTGTGGCGCCTGTCGGCGCTGGCGCTGGGCTATCCGGTGCCGGAATTCCATGCCGCGCTGGTCTCCGGCGCGTACCGGGAGGCGCTGGACGACGCCTGGATGCGCGCCACCGGCGACGAGGCCCCGACGGCCGCCGGCGAGACGGGCGACTTCACCGCGTTCGAGGCCGGCTACATCAGCGCCTTCCTGCACGGCCGCAACGGGCGCCCCGTGGCCTCGCTGATGGCGGGCGAGCATCAGGCCGTGCTGGACGGGCTGTCCCGGCCGGTCTTCATGCTGAACCTGAGCGCGTTCTACCGGCATTTCGGGCTGCGGGCCGCGACCGGGGATGAGGGACGGCGCGATGAACCGGACCACGCGGCCAGCCTGATGGAGTTCATGGCCGTGCTCTGCCACCTGGAGGCCGGTGCCCTGGAGCACAACCGCGACGCGGCCCCCGCTCGGCGTGCGCAGCGTGATGTGCTGTGCCGGTTCCTGGGGCCCACGCTGGCGACGGTCGCCGTCCAGTTGCGCGAGCGCTCCGACCACGACCTCGACCCGACGCTGGCGGCTCTGATTCCGGCGCTGGCGTCCCAGGCCCGCCGCCGCGTCACCGACCTGGAACGCGCCGTCGGCCCGTTCCGCGACCCGGAGAGCGAAACCGCCCCCGACTCCCGCGAACAAGACCCCCGCGAACAAGACTCCCGCGAGACAGGAGAGGCCCCATGACTCACGCCGCCACCATGCTGGGCGTCCTGACCCTGCTGTCCGCCGGGCCGGCGCTGATCCCGGCCTCGGCCATGGCCGCCGCCGATGACGACGTCATCATCGCCGAGCCCAATGTCATTCGGGTGCTGCCCTACGAGACGATTCCCGTGGGGCGCATCCCCGACGACGTGTATCTGCGTTCGACCAACGACCCGGACGATGTCATCTGGGAGCGCCTGCCCGAGTACCGGGTCCATGTCGCGCCCGCGCCGGTGGTCCATGAATCCGTCGGCCTGCGGATCAACTACGCGGACGAGGGCCAGGCCCTGTACTTCACCCCGGCCCGCACCTCCGACCGCTTCTACGTCCGCCTGCGCTGGCGTGATGACACACACGACACCGTCACCCTGCGGGATCGCTTCCGGGATGGCGTCGCGGTCCAGTTCTCGCTGGGCGATGACACGACATCGTACATCATGGGCAGCGGCCCGGATGAGCCGGTGAACATCTGGTACTGGCGCGCCGATACCGACGCCTTCGAGAACCTGGCCGCCGGCGGCGCGCGCAGCCTGACCATGCTGGACGAACAGCCGGTCACCGGTCAGTCGATGTATGTCGAGCACACCGACGATCCCAACGAATGGACCGTCGTCATGTCGCGACCGCTGGAGCCGAACGGCCCCCATCAGGTGACGTTCGACCGGGACGGGCCGGTGCCCGTGGCCTTCGCCGTGTGGCAGGGCAGTGCCGCCGAGCGCGACGGCCTGAAGGATACCTCGACCGGCTGGATCCGGCTCGACCTGGGCGCGGACTGAGGCCATGGCGCGGACACAGGACACCCCCATGATGTCGGTGTGCGGGCGCGATCACGCCTGTTCGTTCTGTCCCATCCAGCAGTCCTGCCCCCTGGACAAAGCGGGCCACGACCGCGCGCTGGTGCGGGCGCGGCTGTCCCGGGTGGGACAGGTCGTGGTCGTGCTGTCTAACAAGGGCGGCGTGGGCAAGAGCACCGTCTCCGCCAACCTCGCCGCCGGGCTGGCGGCACGCGGCCTGCGCGTCGGCGTGGCCGACGCCGACATCCACGGCCCCAACCAGAGCCGTTTTTTCGGCTTGGTCGGGGCGCGGGTTCGGCTGTCCGCCGCCGGGCTGCAGACACGGGCCTTTCAGGCGGACGGCATCCCCCATCCGGTGCGCGTCGGGTCGCTGGCCTTCCTGACGGAGGACGATGCCGCGCCCATCGTCTGGCGTGACTCGTACAAGCACGACTTCATCCACCACCTTCTGGGCAGCTTCGACTGGGGGGACCTGGATGCGCTGGTGGTGGACATGCCGCCGGGCACCGGCAACGAGATGATCACCCTGTGCGATGTGCTGGACGATGGTGGCCCGCCCGCCGCCGCCGTGCTGGTGACCACGCCCCAGGCCGTGGCGCAGATGGACAGCCTGAAAGCCGCGCGCGTCTGCGCCGAGCGTGACCTGCCCGTCATCGGCGCTGTGGAGAACATGGCCGGCGTGGTCTGTCCGCACTGTTCCGGATCGTTCCATGTCTTTCCCGACGCTGGCCTGGACGCCGCTCTGGCAGCCGAGGGCATCGGCAAGATCGCCGCCATTCCCCTCGCGCCGGACCTGGCGGTCGGGTCCGACAGCGGCCGGCCGGCGGTGCTGGACCAACCCGACTGCGCCGTGGCCCGGGCCTTCGCACCGCTGATCGAGACCGTGGCCGGATGGGCGACGGACGATCCGGCGGCCGTCGCCGGTGGTGCCCGATGAGCGCCCCGACCCTCGGATATGTGCTGAACGAGACCCGGGGCGCGGCCGACCGCCTGCTCGCCGCCGTCGCCGTCGATCTCCAGCGGGACGGGGCGCGTGTCGCCGGCGTGGTCCAGCACAACACCGAACGAACGGACAGCACGGTGTGCGACATGGACGTCCGCGTGCTGCCCGACGGCCCGGTGGTCCGCATCTCGCAATGGCGCGGCGCCCATGCCCGGGGCTGTCGCCTCGACGCCGACGCGCTGGAGGCGGCCGTGGTCGCGGTGGCCGGGCGCTTGGTCCGGCGGCCGGACATCCTGATCCTCAACAAGTTCGGCAAGCACGAGGCCGAGGGCCATGGATTCCGCCATCTGATCGGCGAGGCGCTGTGCCTGGGGATCCCGGTGCTGCTGGGGGTCAACGGCCTGAACCTGGACGCGTTCCTGTCGTTCGCCGGCGGCATCGAGACCCGCCTGCCCGCCGATCGCCACGCCCTGCGGACCTGGGCGGTGGCGGCGACGCGCGGACAGCCCGTTCCCGCCCCGGCCTGACGGTCCCGGAGGCGGAGGCGGTCCCGCGCAACGCGGGTTGATGCTCTGAGAGATCATGAACAACGCCGCGAGAGTAGGTCCGGAAATCGCCTCGCGGCGGGCCGATCCTGCGGTCTACCCGGAAGAGTGTGGCGGAGAGAACACGGGCGTCCTTACGCTCAAAGAACAGTGTTGTGCCGGGCAACATGTACGCGTCAGAATTAGGGCTTCGAAGGGTAGGGTGATCCAGAACCAAAGGATGACGGTCGCCGATGACGCCGGGGCGTCTTGCCGGGTGCGCCGGTGCGGCTGTGGGCCGCACACAGCAACGCTGATATCAGCGTCCTCACCCCTGCAATCGAAGGACCTCGCGCATGGCGGACGGCGTTCTCTTTCCTGCCGGACTCTGGCCTGCCCTGGCGGTTGGGGAGCTCGTCGTGCTGGCGGGGGCCGTTTGGGCTCTGGTCGTGGTGCGTTGGCGCAGGATCCGCGATGCGGCGGAGTCCCAGGAACACCTCGGGATCGCGGCGCAGGCCATGGGCATTGGCCTGTGGAGTCTTGACCTGAGGACCAACCGGTTGACCTGGGACGACCGGATGTTCGCGCTGTATGGGCGGGACCGCGGCGATTTTCGGGGCGCCTACGACGTCTGGCGCGAGAGCCTGCACCCCGATGATCTGAGCAAGGCGGAGACGGCGTTTCGCAACGCGGTTGAAGGGCCGACCGCGTTCGATACCCAGTTCCGCATCGTGCGCCCCGACGGCACCATCCGCCATATCCGCGCCTTTGCCCAGGTTCTGCTCGACCCAAAGGGGCAGCCGACCCGGATGGTCGGCACCAACACCGACGTGACCGACCAAGCCGAACTGGCCGACCGCCTGACCAAGCTCGCCAGGACCCTGCCGGGCGCGGTGTTCCAGATGCGGCGCACCGCCGAGGGCCGCTGGACCATTCCGTTTCTCGACGGCGGTCTGACCGCCGCCTTCGGGCTGCCGCAAGGGCGCCTCTGCACGGATGCCGCGGCGCTGTTCGACCGTGTTCACCCCGACGACCGCGACCATCTGAGGCGGTCCGCGGAGGCGTCGGCCCGCGACCTGACGGTCTGGGCGCGTGAGATGCGGGTGATGAGCGCGGGGGGAACGCCTCTTTGGCTGGCCGTGCAGGCCATGCCGGAGCGTCTGTTCGACGGATCGGTTCTCTGGCACGGCGTCCTGACCGACATTTCCGCGCGTCGCGCCATCGAGGCGGCGCTCGCCCGGTCCGAGCGGCGATTCCGCGACATCGCCGAAACCCTGTCCGACTGGATCTGGGAGGTCGATGCCGACGGCCGCTATACGTATGTGGCTGGCAACGTGATGGAGTCGTTGGGGTATCGGCCCGACGAAATGCTGGGCCGCGCCCCCTTTGATTTTCTGAATGTCTCGCCCGATCCGGACACCGCCCGCGCCGCGTTCCGGCACGCCGTTTCGAGTGCGGTTCCCATCAAGGATCACGAAACGTGGAACCGCGCCCGCGACGGCCGATTGGTCTGTTGCTGACGAACGGCATCCCGATCCTGGACGATCATGGCGCCGTGATCGGCTACCGGGGGACCGACAAGGACATCACGGATCGCAAGGCCGCCGAGGACAAAGCCCGCATGACGCATGAGCGCTATGTGGAATCGCAGTTGATCGGCCGCGTCGGGCACTGGCGCCGGGACCTGCGATCCAGCGAGGTGACGTGGTCAGAGGGCGTGTTCGCCATCTTCGGGCTCGACCCCGCGACGTTTGACACGGAATACGATGGGATCATCGACCTGATCGACCCTCGGGATCAGCACATCGTTGTCGACGCGCTGCACCGGATCGCCGCCACCGGTCAGCCCGAAACCTACCACTTCCGCTTCCGCCGCGCGGATGGGGAACGGATCATCTGGAACCAGGGCCATCGGGAAACCGACGCCGACGGCACGCCGATCGCGGTGTTCGGTGTCGTGCGCGACGTGACGGAGGAGCAGACGCGCCTCGACGCGCTGACCGAGGAGCGCCGCAAGGCGCTGGAGCTCATGGAACTGGCGCAGACGGCCAGCCTCGCCAAGTCCAGCTTCCTCGCCACGATGAGCCACGAGTTGCGGACGCCGCTCAACGCCATCATCGGGTTTTCGGAAATGATGACCCTGCAAACCCTGGGTCCCATGACGCCGGTCTATGTGGAGTACACCCACAATGTCCTGGACAGCGCGCGGTTCCTGCTGTCGCTGATCGACGACATTCTCGATCTGGCCCGCGTGGAAAGCGGCCGGCGCGAGATCACGGTCAAGGCCCTGGATGTGACCGAGGAAATCGAGGCCTGCGTCAGGACGGTTGCGTTGAAGGCGAAAGAACGCGACCTGACCGTGCGGACAGAGGTGGCGCCCGACACCGGAACGCTGGTCGCCGACCAACGGGCCGTGCGTCAGGTTCTTCTCAACCTTGTGTCCAATGCCCTCAAGTTCACGCCGCCGGGCGGCCATGTCACGGTGCGGGCGGAGCAGCCCGATGGCGCCGTCCGGCTGACCGTCGAGGACACCGGCATCGGCATCCCTCCGGAGGACCACGACCGCGTTTTCGAGGCTTTCAGCCGCGCCCGCGATGCCGACCAGAGAGCGATCCAGGGCACGGGCCTGGGCCTGACCCTCGTCAAGGCGTTGATGGACCTGCACGACGGCCATGTCACCCTGAGAAGCGCGCCGGGCCATGGGACCGCCGTGACCGTTGTCTTTCCGCCGCGAGAGGCAAATCTCATGGCGCATCAAGGCAAACCTGCCCTGGTTTAGGGGTGAACTGGTCCCGAAAAATGAAACAGAAGATTGGGAACCGGCGCCCCGATTGACCTTGGTTCGGGGCCACCTTGATCCCCCTG
>JGI11876J12873_1000177_pt1 | contig 12862 bp, 11 predicted proteins | sample ElkSloMetagenome_4_FD_12873 | JGI IMG/M metagenome (IMG submission 12873) | reverse complement strand
GAAGGGATTTGGGAACCTGGAAGGGATTTGGGAACCTGGAAGCAACCTGGAAGGGGTTTGGGAACCTGGAAGCAACCTGGAAGGGGTTTGGCAACCTGGAAGCAACCTGGAAGGGGTTTGGCAACCTGGAAGCAACCTGGAAGGGGTTTGGCAACCTTGAATAACCTGGAAGGGGTTTGGCAACCAAACCCCTACTAACCCAATTCATTAACTGGGAAGCGATCCAATAACTGAATGGCTCGAGTAGCATTCCGTTTTAAGCCATCCGATAGGAATGGCACATGAGGAATTTGAGACAGAAAATCGACACTGCGGCGTAACAATCGCACAATATCCCCTTCATCTAAACTGGTATCCGCACAAAGCTCTGTCCATTCCACACCTAATGCCCATTGCTCAACTAACCCAATTAAATCTCGTTCTAACCAAATGGGTAACGCCACCTGATAGCGACGTTGGACTTGAAACAACTGACGGCGAGTTTGTCTTAAACTATCTAGCGCTTCCAGTACAGGTTCTGAGGGGGGATAATTTGTCCAGCTATCGGGACGCGGGGTTTCCGTCACCAAAGCGCAGGCGCAGGCGGCTAAGTGGTGAGGATCTAACTGATCAAACGCACTAGACATCAAGGCTAACCCCAACCACAGTTCGTTATCTCCGCGAATCGCTGCGGCTGCTTGTCCCAATGATGTCGGCTTGACATCTTCCAGACAACCAAATACCCTTAAAATTTCGATCAGGTTGAGAAATTCTTGCCAGTGCATCGCTTGATTTTCCCGGTAAAGGGTTTGACGCTCATTGATCTCCTCTTGTAAGGCTAAACGGCGTTTATCACGCTTAATCAGTTGAGACGGATTCCCCCATTGTCGCACCAGATGGTTTTCCAGTTGGGCTTTTACCGCATCCATTCGATGCTGCTGCGCCTCAACTTCAGGTGCAACCATGGGTTCTATATCAGTGGGAATTTGAGCCGCGATCGCTTCCGTGTCTGGTGTCCCCCGTCTGGTTTGACCGGGTTTGAGTGTGAGTTCAGGCGGTGGGTTGAGCACACTTAAATCAATCATCTCTAACCAGCCATGCACCCCAACCAAATCGGCGGTTGTGGCGATATACCAGCGATTATCGGCACTTAAGCAAACTAAATAGGGGGATTGTCCCCGCCCTTTTTCCTTCGCGACTAATATCGCCGGAATCGGTTCCGGAACTGGAATATACTTGCCCTTGAGTGAAAGTAGCGTACCCAAGGGCGCTTCGGGGATAATTTGGGCAATTTCCGCCACTTGTGCGGCTTGGGCTTGCCGTTGTAGGGTTTTGAGTAATCGCCGTTCTTCTTTGAGCCGTTCCTTGAGTTTTTCGTATCGCCCCAGGGCGTTTAAGTCAACAGGTGCTAGTTGAATATCTAATTTTGCCAGTTCTGTGGTTAACTCCGTAATCGCTTGTTGCTGGGGTTGGAGGTACAGTGTCGCCAGGTATTGGGCAAAACTGCGTTCCACCAACTCCTTGGCTTCCGGAAGGGTGTGGGTTTGGAGTAAATTCAGCACCATGCCGTAGTTGGGCGTAAACTGGCTGACTAAGGGGTCAGCCTGACTGGTGGCGAGGTACGCCGCTTCCTTTGCTCCTTCAAACGGCGTCTGTACTGTGACCACATAACCCGTGGCATCCATCCCCCGGCGTCCGGCTCGACCTGCCATTTGCAGAAATTCCGATGCTGTCAGCAGTCGGTGTCCGCGATCGGTTCGTTTCGAGAGGGTAGAAATCACGGTGGTGCGAGCGGGCATATTAATTCCCGCTGCTAGAGTTTCAGTGGCAAACACCACCTTAACCAACCCTAATTGGAACAGTTCTTCGACAAACCCCTTCCAAGCCGGTAAAATCCCCGCATGATGGGCAGCAATGCCGCGATACAGGGGGGCTACTTGCCCCGCCCGACCCGCTTCTGGATTGCGACGTAAAAATTCGTCAATCCGACGTAAAAATTCGCTGTTTCAATTCAGCCGCTTCTTTGGCATTCACCAGAGACAATTCTCCCAACTCCTCCACCGAGCGATCGCAACCGCGACGAGAGAAAATAAAATAAATCGCGGGTAACATATCCCGTTGCTGGAGTTGCGCCAGCACAAAGGCATTACTGGGGCTTTCGGGGCGTCCCCCCCGTCCTCTCCCTTTGTTGCGTTTCGGTTTGAGACGAGGATTTAACTTTGTTTGGCTAGAGTCCAGCAGGGGAAAAATGCCCTTCGGGTTGGCAAAGCTGAATTGTAAGGGAACCGGTCGAAAGTCGGAATAAATTCGCTCGGTTGCGCCATGAACTAAGTTTAACCAGTCCGTTAGTTGATCGGAATTCGCCACCGTAGCGGATAGGGCAACAAGCTGAACTTCTGGAGGACAATAAATAATCGACTCCTCCCAAACCGTACCCCGTTGTCGGTCATTCATATAATGGCACTCATCCAAGACCACCGCTTCCACCCCTTCTAGGGACGTACCAATTTCCCCAATGCGTGTGCCGTAAAGCATATTGCGGAAGATTTCCGTGGTCATCACCAAGATTGGCGAGTCCCGATTAATCGAAACATCCCCCGTAACCAGACCCACATTGTCCGCACCAAACGTAGCACGAAAATCTCGCAGCTTCTGGTTGGAGAGGGCTTTCAAGGGAGTGGTATAAAAAACTCGCCCTCCTCTTGACAAAGCGCGGTAAATAGCATACTCACCAATCAACGTTTTCCCAGAACCTGTGGGGGCACAGACAACAACCGAGTGATTCGCATTCAGCGCCGCGATCGCTTGGAGCTGAAATTGATCCAGAGGAAACGGAAACAGATTTTTGGGGTCAAGGTCTATCTTCGGGGTCGAAACGTTCACACTCGCTCTTTCCAATAGGTGACGACAGCGGGACGGGACGAAAAACACTGTACCCAACTGGGTTCAGTGTGCAGTAGTTCTATTTTGACATCCTCCTGAATGGATTCCCCATATCGGCATACCAATACTGCTCTGATATAGCGCTAAGTAGGTGGACTTTCATGAAAGTTAACGGTTGAGATTAGTGAGATTAGGGAACAGGGAACAGGGAACAGGGAATAGTAAAGAATCTCCTTTCCCAGCCAAGGTAGCTGCTATAACTTCTAAATCGAATTTTTTCTGCCCCAGCTTCCCCAGCTCCCCCAGCTCCCCCATCTCCCCCATCTCCCTCATCTCCCTCATCTCCCTCATCTCCCCAAGCCCCCGCCCATCCTACTCCCAATTTTAGTGTTTGTCCTGATTTGCCCGCTGTCGATTGGAAAAAAGGCTGTAGCAACTTGGACACGGAGATCTACAAGCGATGTGCAACAACATGAGCAAGTTTTCACCAGCATCCTATTTTAGGGGAGAACGTGAAAGCGTAGCCATTTTGTCCAATCAATCAGCCAAGCGTCTTACGTTTGATGTTAAGGGCAACGATGACAATCGCGGCAGCGGTCGCTAAATGGTGATAACATCACCAGGTAAGCCGCTGAATTCTAGTAAGCATCAAGCTAGATTGAAGGTACAGCCGAAACAGTAACCCAGCTTGAGAAGCTGGGTTTTCGCTTATCGGAAAGCCGATCAATTGAAATATGCACCCATGCACCTCAGCCCCCGTTCCCCTGCTTCCCGACACCGGGCGGCTGGGATTTTTAATAAAATTTAACAATCGTCAAACAGTTGCGGTTATCATCCATGCGTGTATAACTGAGCTTATCGGCAATTTTTTGCATAATAGCCAATCCTCGCCCTCCTTCCGCCTGATCAGCAGGCAAGGACGGCGGAGTTCGGAGCCGCCGTTCAAAATCAAAAGGCGCTCCACAGTCCCAGACCCGTATCTCTAGGCGTTGGGGGGATTGCCCCAGAATTACCTCAACCTCAATGGAAACACTGGGTGGCAGGTCTTTCTGGGCATATTTCACCGCGTTAGTGTATCCTTCCGCAAGCGCTAGTTTGCACTGTAACCAGACTTTTGTTTCGATTGAGGAGGGGTGAAGCTCCCCAAACCACGATAAAACCTGGTCTAACGCATTCAGGTCGGAAGGAAATTGCTTGCTAAATGTTTGAAGCTCTCTCAACTGCTCAAAGCCTTTCACATCAACGACATCAAATCCAGAATTAAAATGAACAGATACTCCCTGTGAAAAAATCCAGTCTACCCTAGATTTATCCCTTGCTCTACCATTTATTCACTGACCTTGCGATCTTTATCACTTTCTCATGAAAGTACCCATAGCTTCATCGAGTCTTCCTTCTTGTTGTAAGCGCGTGCATCTGCAATCTCCTTGAGTGACTTGTATTATCTCGATGCCATGACCCAAATTCTAATTATTGATGACGACCCTGCCATTCAAATACTGCTGAAACGGACGCTTCATAACCAAGGTTATGACGTCACCATCGCTAGTAACGGCGAAGAGGGTCTTGAACTTGTGCAGCAGTTGCGTCCGGCTTTGGTCATTTGTGATTGGATTATGCCAAGGATGAACGGACTAGAAGTCTGTCGTCAAATTAAGGCAACCCCAGCACTATCAACCACTATGTTCATTCTGCTGACCTCTCTCGGTTCCGTTGGGGATCGCGTCAAGGGACTGGATGCTGGGGCGGATGACTTTATCTGTAAGCCAATCGAAATCGCTGAGTTGCAGGCGCGAGTACGTTCCGGCTTGAGACTGCATGAACTCAGCCGCGATTTGCAGCACCAAAAACATTTGCTGGAAATGGAACTCGCAGAAGCAGCGGAGTACGTCCGTTCCATTCTGCCAGACCAGATGACCGAACCGCCTGTGACTATTGACTCTCGATTCATTCCATCTCGGCAATTAGGAGGTGATGGCTTCGATTACTACTGGTTGGATTCAGAACACCTGGCAATTTATCTGTTAGATACGGCTGGACATGGCTTGAGAGCAGCTTTGCCAACGCTGTCGGTGTTAAATCTGTTGAGAGCACGCACCCTGCCGAATATTGACTATTACCAACCCAGCGACGTTCTGCGAGGGTTAAACCAGACCTTTCAGATGACAGAACGCAACGATAAATACTTTACCATCTGGTATGGAGTCTATAATCGGACGAAGCGTCAACTTGTTTATGCCAGTGCTGGACATCCACCAGCTGTCTTATTTTCGGGTAAGCCATCGTCTAGTCTGGAGGTCAATCTCTTGAAGACAACTGGACTGCCTGTGGGTATGCTGCTTGAGGCTGAGTATGTTGATGATAGCTGCGACGTCAGCGAATCCAGTTCCCTTTACATTTTCAGCGATGGGATTTACGAGATTCACCAACCCGATGGTAATATCTGGGGACTTGACTCATTCGTCAAACTTTTGGGTGAGTGTAGGATAGATAGTTCGTGTAATCTCAACTCGATCTTAGAGGGCGTTGACATATTAAATCCCAACGACTTTTTCGATGATGATTTGTCTTTGCTAGAAATTAACTTTGATTGATAGGTTCCCCGACTTCCTAAGCTGGCGAAGGAACGGCTGACGTCGGGGATTCCCTCCCGTCCTTAATCTGGGTTGACTACCCCCTTTCAGGACAGGGCAGAGGGCAAAAGTACCCAACTTAATAAAATTTGGTATTTTGGTATTAGCCATAAAACCCCATTTTTGGATAAAAGAGTTGCCCGCCAAGGATTGGTATTCCTGGCGGGTTGTTACTAAAAGGTGATCCGTTACTTAGGAGCTTAACACTCCCTCTTCAGCACGGGGATTCTTACTGGGCTTTGCCAAATTGGGCTAACCCGGAGAATTATGCACTAGAAGAGACAGCCTCCTCAAACGCTTCTCGTGTGGGAAAGATTTCAAACACCCGATCCATGCTTGTCAGTTCAAATAACATTTTGATCTGTTCGTTGACTGAGCAAACAAAGAGCTTTCCCCCAGCAGCACGAACGGTCTTAAGGGCAAGAACCAGCGCCCCTAAGCCCGAACTATCCATAAAGGTAACGTCTTGAAAATCAATCAATACGATGTCGGCATTCGATTGCACAAGGTCGCTAATTTCTTGACGAAATTGACCGGCTTTTGTGCCATCTAAGATACCAGAGGGTTGAACAACTTTAACCACAGGACTCATATACTACTTATGACTGCCGTTACAGAAATATCCAGACCTTGCCAGTATAGCCGCGACAATTCAAATCAGCCAAATTTTTGAACTGAGAAGAGGTGTCGTTTTTAGGCAGTTTTTATCCTCTGGAGAGATTATAGAGATATCTCTCTTGAGTAACTTCATTCTGTTTTCCACAGGATCAGCTATCTGCATTGGTCAGGGATGGAATGTATCTCAACTTGGGCGGAGATACGTCACTCCTTACCGAGTCCAGCCGTATCCATCCGGATTTTTTCGGTAAGCACATTTACTTTGACGCTCCCTTGGCTTAAAGCGAGGGATTCTTGGGCTGAATATTGCCGTTCAGGTTTGTTTCCCTGACTGTGGTCTTATACACTCATGTCTACGGTATGCTCCGTACTCCTCAAGCGTGAATTTCCGTCCGCCCGACGGTATGTACAGATACTACCATCTTTTCTGGCAATTCATCCCGCCACTAAAGGTGAAGGTCTTCTTACCGGAAAGGACTTGGTAAGCTTCAGTAAGAACATTACGAAGTTGGGCAATGACAGACCAAGTTTTGATTCTGGGAGGACAAGGACGTATCGGCAGCAATGTTATGCAAGATCTCATTGCCCATACCCAAGCACAAATTACGATTACAGGGCGTCACAGGACATCAGAGACAGCATTTTCGCCACAGGTGCAGTGTCTCAGTCTAGATTTAGCAGATCAGGATGGGTTGAGGCGTGCGATCGCGTCTCATAATCTGGTTATCCATTGTGCCGGTCCTTTTCTCTATCGCGACGCCTCGGTTCTCAAAACTTGCATTGAGATGGGCGTAAATTATCTGGATGTGAGTGATAATCGCGCCTTTATTCACAAAGCCTTCGCCGATCACGAAGCAGCAGCGGCGGCAGGTGTCACGGCGATTATCAATACTGGGGTTTTTCCGGGAATCTCCAATAGCATGGTGCGTCAGGCGGTTGAACAACTAGATCAGCCAGAAACCATTCAACTGAGTTATGGTGTAGCCGGTTCCGGTGGCGCTGGCGTCACAGTGATGCGAACCACGTTTCTGGGGTTAACAGACCCCTTTGAGGCGTGGATTGATAACCAGTGGCGTCAGGTCAAACCCTATAGCGATCGCGAAACGGTTCATTTCCCCCAACCTTATGGCAAGGTCGGTATCTACTGGTTCGACGTACCAGAAACCGTTACCCTTGTCAATTCCTTCCCTGTGAAAACCGTGATCACCAAGTTTGGCTCGATTCCCGATATTTATAACCACCTCACCTGGATCACCGCCCATCTGTTTCCCGCCGATTGGTTAAGGAAACCCAAAAATATCGAGTATCTGTCCCAACTCAGCTACCGCATGACCCAATTTAGCGATCGCATCAGTGGCATTGGAATTGCCATTCGCGCCCAAGTCACAGGGTACCAGGCTGGCAAACCTGTCACAGTTATCTCAACCTTGGTGCATGAAAATACGGCAGCAGCGGCTGGTGCAGGTACAGGCAGCATTGCCCAGTTTATCTTGGCAGGTCAACTCAGTCAACCTGGTGTTTGGTCGGTTGAACAAGCGCTGGCAACGGAGTTATTTATACAAGCGATGCAACGTCGAAATATCCAAATTTATTCGCAAACGACCCCACTGACCTAAAACTTGAACCTTATTTGTTAGAGTTGATATATTTTGGAAAATTTCCGGGGAAACGAATTATTCAATTTTTATTATTTTTCACCTAACAATATTTCGTTTATTTTTTTGATTGATAGAACCAGAAAAAGTTGGGCTTTTTCCGGAGTTTTAAGCTAGGCTTAGTATGGTTTAAAAGTATTACAGATGTAAGAATGAGTGTAAACTCTTGAGAGTTTTTTAGTTGAAGCCTGGTTGTTAATCATGCCTAAACATTAAGAAACTTATAGAATTACTTCTGTATAACTAAACACCTAGATAAATGAAGAACACATCTCATTAATCTATCCTAAAAGTAAGGAGCAAATGTGTTAGAACTAAAACGCGATAAACTAGGACAACTCAGCAGCATTGAATCCTTCCGAGCGATTGTGGAAGGCATGACAGACGCTTTAGGAGACAAGGCTACAGCCGTAGCACTGACCTCTGCGGGTCGGAAGCACGGTAAGGAAGTTGCTGCAAAGTTGGGCTTCAAAGGTTCGGAACAAGACTTAGATGAGGCTGCCAAACAAATTACGGAACTTTTGGGAGAAAAAGGTTCTCGCCTTTGCATCATTGATCGGATTGTTCGGGACGGTGATTCGATCAAAGTCTACACCTTAGAAACCCTCTGTGCTATCGGTGGAACGGAGGAAACTCCTCCCAAGTGTACTTTTACACTCGGTCTAGTTTGGGGAGTCTTAGGGGAACTACTTCAATCGAAACTGAAGGCAACTCAAACGGAATCTGTACTCCGGGGTGATAGTTACGACTTGTTTGAGTTTACTGTACTCACTTAATCTGTGAAGAGGGCGGCTTTTTATTCTCTTCCAGGAGAGTTCTAAAGGGATAAAAGCCGCTAGTTATAGAGACGTAGCATGCTACGTCTCTACATTAGTTATGGGTAGGTAGGAGAGTAGTGGCATGGCACACCTAATTGAAGAGATTAGCCTCACACCCAGAAACCGAATGGGCGCAAAGCCTTGCGCCCATTAAACTCTCAGTATTACCCGTTAAAACGTTAAAAGCATCCTGTCTCTGTTTAAAACAAATCCTTTCTTTTTGTACCAATCTACGATAAAAGGAGTCTTCGTTTTGATCGGAGTCAGACGTATTCCTTTAACGCCTTTGCATTTAAGTTGAGCGATGGCTTCGTTTAAAAGCTGATTTCCGAATCCTTTACCTCGACAGTTAGGCTTAACTTCGATGAGATTAATAACACCAAACCCATCGGGAGCGATGGTAAACACGATTTCCCCGACAATCTCGTTTTGCACAATTAATTCAAACATAATTCACCTTACCGCTGAATCGCGGCGTTGTATTAACCTGAGTTCGATGCCAAAGGCTGATAACGTAATGAGGTGGGATACAGGTTACAGGGTTTTCCGAAAAATGAACACCTGTAGCGACGCTGAACTCAGAGGTATTGGCTAAATTCAAGTGCGCTGCACTAGCTAGTTTTTCTACAAATCCTGGGCTGTATTGCTGAAGACACTCAAAATTATTAGGATTGTCTCAGTTTTTGCCCTGATGGTTGATTTCCTCTAATCAACAGATTTTAATGAGTCTTAGGACTATTCTTTTTTGAATGGATTCTCCTTAGCAAATCTGAAACATGGTGTCAAGTTTTCGAGGCTAAATTCCATGATCCAGAGAAAAATAGAGAGTTGTGTTATCCTTTTTAACACATGTCTATAGTATAGCTTACTTATTAGCTTCTATGGGTTGAGTCAGTGTCAAGACTTGCCAAATGTCTTGCATATAATATAATCGAACAGGAAGAGAATCTCAGTAGAGCGAAACGTTTTAGGTAAGAGGTGCAGAGGGACGGGGGCAAGAGCATGGATGCCAACTGAACCTGAATGAAAGCCATGTTCCAGACATGCCATGGCGCGTCTGGGAGCTGGGGTGCATACTAAAGTTGCCAGTTCATAATTCTTAGTGCAAGCATCTTGCCCGATTTTTATTAGGGACTTGCAGGTTAATAATGTATGTACCAACTAAGTTTCACAGAATTGTTGATACAGCTTTATTAACGAGTACTCTATTTTTACGCACCTATGAGGTCTGCATTTTTATATTTGTTTATATTTTAAATTAAAACTCTTTTTAAAAGGAATTTTTCAAACATAATTGGGACTATATTAATTATAAATTACAGCAATATCAATGTCTAGATGGGCAGCAAAAAAAATATATTTTCCGGATTTCACCAATCAAATATGTATAGTATTTTTAGAAACAGCAGGACAATATATATTAAACGAGTTAGACATCTATTAAAAAAGAATTTATTTAACAAAAATAAATTCTCAAAACAAGAGGAGTCTAACTCACCATAATTGCCTTGCTAAACACTTTTTTGGTTGATAAAGTGTTCTAACTATATGTTGTCAAGAATAAGGAGTAAACGTGTTAGAGCTCAAGCGGGATCAATTAGGACAATTCAGCAGTATTGAATCCTTCCGGGCGCTGGTTGAAGGGATGAGCGATGCCTTAGGTGAAAAAGCGACAGCCGTTGCTCTGACTGCTGCTGGTCGTAAGCATGGGCAAGAACTAGCGGGAAAGTTAGGGTTCAAAGGGACGACCCAAAACTTGGAAGATGCAACCAAGCAAATCGCCGAAGTTTTGGGTGAAGAGGGCGCTCGTTTGTGTATCATCGACAAGATTACGCAAGAGGGCGACACTGTCAAGGTTTATACCACTGAAACCCTCTGCGCGATCGGCGGAACTGATGAAGAACCTCCCAAATGTACTTTTACCCTCGGTTTAGTTTGGGGCGTCTTAACCGAACTGCTTCAGCACAAATTAAAGGGTTCACAAACAAAATCAGTCCTTCGAGGTGACTCTTACGACTTGTTCGAGTTTATTACTGTTGAGTAATTCAACAAAAAGCAGCTAATGAGGATTGCCCTGCTATCACACTCAGCAAACCTTCTTTTAGCCGCCATTTCATTTGTTCATCATGAGCTGACTGGGTAGCCTTACCGTTTGGGCTAAAACCCAGAAGTAAAGGATATTAACATCGAACCAGTCAGCCATGCTTGTCCTAGTTACATAACTTAACTTCATTGTCCTCTATTAACGTTAAGGAGAAACACAAAAATGGGAATCAATACTCAGAAACTGAGTCACCTGGTTCAGAATTTTGTCTCAACGACAACTGATGTGATCGGTGCTGCGATTGTCACGCCTGATGGTTTACCCCTGGCGTCTAGCTTACCGGGTTCAGTGGCTGAAGAGCGTATCTCAGCAATGTCCGCCACCATGCTGTCTCTGGGTGAACGGATTTCCAAAGAACTCTTGGGAGGTCTAACCAGTCGTATTTTAGTCGAAGGTGATGATGGCTACAGCATTATGACCGATTGCGGTCCAGAAGCCGTTTTCATCGTTCTGGCTGGGAAAGATGCCAAACAAGGCGCTCTCAACTTGGATATAGGTCGAACTGTTACCCAGATTAAAGTCAGTTTGGGTTAATTCGGTCAGTCTCTTACCCACACCCTGACTTTTTCCAGGATACTGCTGGTCAATTAACTGGGGCGTCAGCCCCCTCAGACCCCTCTCCTGCAAGGGGAGGGGCTTTCAGCATTGGTGTCAACTTAAGCCACAACCCTTGCCAATCCTAATTTTCAGCGAGGGTGTCCCTGCTCCCCCTGCTTCCCCTTCCGTGCAGCAAAAGCGAAGTATCCTTAAATTATGATGACAAATAATAAAAATATACATAAGCGAAACTGTATATCTGGAGACAAGACTAGAGATAACCACAATACTAATTTGAGCTAACCTCCGGACTTATCTGCTAACCCACGAAAAAAGGTAATGTCAGGAACGTTATGTCTTTTGTCCTTTGTCAGTGGCAAAGGTTTAAGGCAGATTTAGTTTGTGTAACCGTATTAGTGTTAACACAGCATTAGTCTAGGCTGATAAAGTTCTGCATGAGCCTAGCAAGATACAATAGTATTTATTCTATTTGCCATCTATTTCCTAATACTTGAATACCTTTGAATTCAATCACAATTCTAAACGTGCGTTGTATTCAGTTTATTTAAATACCATGCCTTACTTTTAATTGGGTATTTAAATAAAATGTGCTGCCTAATTTCATACATCAAAGTTTCTTTACAAAAACAACACAAAAAAATATGGACAAACACAAAAATTATTTGTTATTAATAAAGAAGATTAAAAGTTCATAATGCTAGGAGAAAACTATGACCTTAGATGCTAATGCATTTATGGAAAAAATGGCAAAGCGTATTAGCTTTACCGATGAAGACAAAGCAATCCTCAAAGCCAACGCGACTTGGGGCAAAGACATCGCTCCAGAAATGGCAAATCATTTTTATGCTTATTTGGGACGAGATCCAGAAATGAGCGAAATTTTGAATGCCAAAGAAGGACGAATGCATCGCCTACGTGAAACTTTTACTGAATGGTTTTACGAAATGTTTACAGGTATGGATGATTGGGGTAATGCTTATGCCGCTCGCCGCTGGCGAATTGGTCTAGTGCATGTGCAGATTGGCATTGGACCACAGCATGTGGTTCCAGCCATGGCAATTGTGGTTAATGCTGTGGGTAAAAAGCTAAAAGAGGCAGACAAAAATGAAGAATTACGGGATGCCCTCAGTCTAATTTGCATGATCGATCTGGCGTTTATTGAACAAGCCTACATTGAAGTCACGTCAGCCGCCGTACTTCAAGAAACTGGCTGGACAGAAGGCTTATTCAAACGCCTCATTTCCACAGGTGCAGCTTCGATGTAACTCAACGCTTAACTGTATTAGCAATCTCTCAAATTTCAGCAGGAGTCAAACAAGCAATGGCGATTAATTCTGAAAAATTAGGACATATTCTTAAGGATTTTGTCTCGGCGACGAATGATGTTGAAGGTGCTGCTATTGTCACTCCAGATGGTTTACCTCTGGCAACTACTTTGCCGAGTAATATGGATGATGAACGGGTATCAGCTATGTCTGCGGCGATGCTATCTTTAGGTGAAAGAATTGGTAAAGAACTGGTTCGAGGTGCAATTGATCGCATCTATGTTGAAGGTAACCAAGGCTTGAGTATTTTGACCAGTTGTGGTGAAGATGCTGTCTTTCTCGTTTTAGC
>JGI11876J12873_1000174_pt1 | contig 12953 bp, 8 predicted proteins | sample ElkSloMetagenome_4_FD_12873 | JGI IMG/M metagenome (IMG submission 12873) | reverse complement strand
GGATTAAACTTGCGCCTGTGATTCAACAGTTTCAAACCTGTGAGCAGTTATTGGCGATGATTAGGGCGGGTTTTGTTCAAAGGGTATCGGTGACACTATAATCGAGTTCCTAAACCCGCCCCTACAATTGATGTATGATTTATGAATTATGACGTATAAACCAATAATCTGTATTACCTTAGGTACTCGCCCAGAGGCGATTAAACTTGCGCCTGTGATTCAACAGTTTCAAACCTGTGAGCAGTTATTGGCGATGATTAGGGCGGGTTTTGTTCAAAGGGTATCGGTGACACTATAATCGAGTTCCTAAACCCGCCCCTACAATTGACGTAGGATTTATGAATTATGACGTATAAACCAATAATCTGTATTACCTTGGGTACTCGCCCAGAGGCGATTAAACTTGCGCCTGTGATCCAACAGTTTCAAGCCTGTAATCTGTTCCAGACTCAGGTGATTTTGACGGGTCAACATCGGGAAATGGTGGATCAGGTGATGCGGCTATTTCAACTCAAAGCTGATCGCGATTTAGAAATTATGCAAGCCAAGCAAACGCTGACGGATATTACCTGTCGAAGTTTGCGGGGATTGGAGGAGTTGTTTGCCGAGATTAACCCACAGTTGGTGATTGTACAAGGGGATACGACGACAGCATTTGCGGCGACTTTAGCGGCATTTTATCAAAAAATTCCTGTCGGTCATGTAGAAGCAGGGTTACGAACGGATGATTTGTTTAATCCTTATCCAGAAGAAGCGAATCGACGGTTGATTTCTCAGTTAGCCCAACTGAATTTTGCGCCTACTGCTAAGGCGGTGGAGAATCTGAAAACGTCGGGGATTGTGGGGGAGATTCACCAGACGGGAAATACGGTGATTGATGCGTTACTGACGGTAGCTAAGCAGGAACCCCAATGTCCAGTTCCAGGGTTAGAATGGGACAAGTATCGGGTGTTGTTAGCTACGGTTCATCGGCGCGAAAATTGGGGTAAACCGTTAGAGGATATTGCCCAAGCTTTTATTCAACTGTTGGAACAGTTTCCGGATACGGCGTTATTGTTACCGTTACACCGAAATCCGACGGTTAGAGAACCCCTGAAACAAATCTTGGGTAATCATCCGCGAGTCTTTTTGACCGAACCTTTAGATTATGGCGAATTAGTGGGCGCGATCGCACGCTGTTATCTGTTGCTGACGGATTCGGGGGGATTGCAGGAGGAAGCGCCGAGTTTAGGTAAACCGGTGTTAGTGTTGCGGGAAACTACGGAACGCCCCGAGGCGATAGAGGCGGGAACGGCGAAATTGGTGGGAACGAATCCCAGTCAAGTTGTCGCTGTCGCCAGTGAATTACTGGGAGATTCCCAGGTGTATCAGGTGATGGCTACCGCTGTTAATCCTTTTGGGGATGGTTACGCCGCTGAACGGATTTTGCAAGTTGTTAAAGGGTATTTTTCGGGGCGGTTTGAAGTAATGTAGGGGCGGGTTTAGGGATTCAATTAGATAGTCACCGATAAATGAACAACAAAACCCGCCCTGACCCCGTTGAAACTGATATTTTTCACCTTTGTCAGTAAGTTCCAACACCCGCCAAGAACTCAAGTTCTTGGCTTATAGCTTAAGTCCATTAAAATGGACTAAAACTAGAAATATAGTCGGTCTTTAGACGATGCGAAGTTGGCAAAGGCTTGCTACGAAAAAGCCGCTGTTGGCTGAGGAGAAGGCTTCCACCCGCAGAGAAGCTTGATTCCCGTTGCCAAAAATGAAATTGTCAAAGTAACCACGTCTTATTCGCAAAATCAGCCGGTCTTTCACTTTCCTTTTGAATCGGGCGTCCGAGAGGGCGGGCGGGAGATCTAGCGGGAGGACGTTTGGTTTCTACGGGTGGCGCGGGTTCTATCGGTCGCTTTTGAGTGGCTTTAAGCGATTCATTCTCTTGCTTGAGACTCTCCACTTCTTGCAGCAATTTCTCATTGGCTTGGGCGAGTTGAACAGCAGCTTTTTTGGCGTCATCAAATTCACTCTTTACGTGATCAAGTTTTTTTAACTCATTTTGCAAATTTTCAACAGATTCGTGTTGCTGCTGGAATTGGGTTTCTAAGTCGGTAATTTGTTCCTTTAACTCCTGTTCTCGTTTCTCCGCTTGGGCTAAACTATCTTTTAAATTAACCAGAGTGGTTTCTTGTTGTTGGGCTTCTTCGAGTGCCTGTCTCAATTCCGCAACCGTGGCTTCAAGGTCAGCTTTGGTGGGAGTTGAAGATTTACTCGTACTGGTTCTTCGGCGGGTTGCCATGGTTGATTCGTCCTCTGTATCTGGATTCGGTTCGTTAGACTCTTCAATAGGTTGCTGATGGGAAGATGGCGATTTTTCCACCTCTTCCCGCAGCAAATCAGTTAACTTTTTTTTGGTCATTAGCATCCCCAATGATGGTGTAGTTCATCCGCCACCCGGCGATAATCGGCTTGGGCTTCACGGGCATTTTCTCCCCCCAATTGAGTAATCGGTATCCCCTGCAATGCGGCGCGTTCGTGGGCTTTGTACGTCCGAATAAAGGTTCGGAATGCAGGAACACCAAGTTCCCGGAGTGTGGTTTGCGCCTCTAACGCTTCCCGGCGACGGCGAGAGTCTACCCGAGTTAACAATACCCGATGGGCGGTTCCTACAGGTGCGATCGCACGCCGTACTGTTTCCATTAAAACCGCTAAGTCCATGGGTGCCGGAGGTGTGGGTAAAATAATATAATCTGCGATCGCGACTACCGCAGTCAAGGCGTCTGAACGCAGGGCGGGGGGTGTATCCACAACCGCTAATTCGTAGTCTTTCAAGGTTTGTAGACGACTCAACAGTTGAGGATTAGTTTCTTGGGCGACATCAAACCCGATTTCTCCCTCACTTCGTTCTACCCACCAACTGGCTGAACCTTGGGGATCAGTATCTACTAACAAAACCTGTTTTTTTTCCGCGAGTACGGCGGCTAAGTTGACTGAGGTTGTGGTTTTGCCAACACCTCCCTTTCCATTAATAATAGCGATTATATTGGTCATTCGTCATTTGTCTTATGTCATTTGTCATTTGGTCATTTGTCATTTGGTCATTTGTCATTTGTCATTTGGTCATTTGTCATTGGTCATTCGTCATTTGTCTTATGTCATTTGTCTTATGGTCAGGGCGGGTTTTGTACAAATGTTATCATCAATAGTCAAACGTGATTCCCTAAACCCGCCCCTACACATTCAACATTTATACGGCTTCGGGTAATGCTCCTCGCATTTTGCTTAACCAGTCAATTAAATTCTCTAACTGTTTATTCGCTTTGAGAACTCCTAATCCCCGTACTGTTACTTTACCAGGAGAATAGACAAAGCGCGATCGCAAATGTTCGGGGAGGTTTTCTTGCAATAGCTTCCACGCCGGTTCCTCCATGGGCGTTTCCAAAAGGATTGCTGTTTCCCCTCTGGTTTAATCCGACTAAACCCTACAGACTTCGCCACCTGCTTCAGTTCCACAATCCGTAATAATTGTTCAACGGGTGCAGGTAAAGCACCATAGCGATCATGCCAATCGGCGGCTATTTGGACTAATTCCGAATGGGAATTCGCTGCTGCTACTGTCCGATACGCACTCATCTTTTGATCCAAATCCGGAATATAATCAGCGGGGATAAAGGCGGTAAGATTTAAGTCAATTTGGGTATCATCCACTTGGGGAATTTCTTGTCCCTGAATCTCGCGAATGGCTTCTTGTAGCATTTCCATATATAAATCAAAGCCAATCACATCCATTTGTCCCGATTGTTCCGCCCCTAGGAGATTTCCCACTCCCCGGATTTCCATATCTCGCGTCGCCAGTTGATACCCGGAACCTAACTGGGTAAACTCCTGAATCGCCCGTAAACGCTTGCGGGCGGCGTCGGATAGAGTATCTTGTTTGGGATAGAATAACCAAGCATGTGCCTGCACGCCGGAACGCCCGACTCGCCCTCGCAGTTGGTAGAGTTGGGCTAATCCAAAGCGCTGGGCGTCTTCAATCAGGATGGTATTGACACGGGGAATATCTAACCCGGATTCAATAATTGTGGTACAAACCAGGATATCCGCTTCCCCATTACTAAAGGTGAGCATTGTCGCTTCTAATTCCCCTTCAGGTATTTGTCCATGGGCGATAGCCAGTCTCGCACTAGGTATCATTTCCCGCAGTTTAGTGGCGACTTCTTCAATTCCCTCAATTCGAGGAACTACATAAAATATCTGTCCCCCGCGATCTAATTCAGTGCGAATTGCCGTGCGAACGGCTTCTGGATTATAAGGGGCTAAATGGGTTTTAATTGGACGCCGGGAGGGAGGGGGTGTGGTAATTAAACTCATTTCCCGCACCCCAGAGAGGGACATATATAAGGTACGGGGAATCGGTGTGGCGGTTAAGGTAAGGACATCAACTTGTGTTTTTAGGGTTTTAATTTTCTCCTTTTGATTCACGCCAAAGCGCTGTTCTTCATCGACGACTAGCATGCCTAAGTCGCGGAATTTGACAGTTTTGCCTAATAATTGATGGGTGCCAACAACGACATCTAGTTCTCCAGTAGAAAGGCGGCGCTGAATTTCCTTACGTTCCTGGGCGGTACGAAACCGATTCAGTAATCCCACATGAATTGGATAGGGGGCAAAGCGTTCTTTTAGGGTGTGGTAATGTTGTTGGGTGAGAATCGTAGTTGGGGCGAGGAAGGCGACTTGTTTTCCGGAGATAATCACTTTAAAAATTGCCCGCAAAGCTACCTCGGTTTTGCCAAAGCCCACATCCCCACAAACCAAGCGATCCATCGGGCGATCGCTCTCTAAATCTCGCTTCACGTCTTGCACGGCTTTGAGTTGATCGGGGGTGGGTTGGTAGGGAAATGATTCCTCTAATTCATCTTGCCAGGACGAATCTTCTGGAAAGGCATAACCGGATCGTTGACTGCGCTGGGCATAGAGTTTAAGTAAATCAACCGCCAGTTTCTTAATGGTTTTGCGAACCCGATTTTTGGTCTTTTCCCAGGCTTTGCTGGACATTTTATTCAATTGCGGCGCACGGCTATCGGCACGGCGATAGCGTGACAAAACCCCTACCTGATCGGCGGCGACGCGCAATAAGCCATCGGCATATTTGATGACTAAATATTCACGGGTTTGATAGTTAAGGGTGAGGCTTTCTAGCTTGACAAATTGACCAATGCCATGGTTTTTATGCACCACATAATCCCCAGGCGTTAACTTATTTGGGTCAACTTGTTTGGAGGCGGCACGGCGTCGCTTCCGCACATAACTGGGGGTGGCGAGAGTATGCTGTCCAAAAAACTCGCGATCGCTAATTACAACCAAGCGAAACGTAGGCAGGATAAAGCCTTCGAGTTCCGCTAATCCGGAATATTTCACCGCCACAGGTGTTTTCTGGCTTTGCAGTTTATCAATCGCCGGATAGTCACGGGGATTGGGAACAAATTGAGCCGGACAATCATGTTCCTGTAACAGAGAAACCGAACGACTGGGTTGAGCCGAAACCAACCAAACCGAAAACTTGCGATCGCGTTCACGGCGGACAATTTCTGCAAGTTTGGCAAACTGGTGTGGTGTGGCGGGAATCGGGCGGCTGGCTAAATTCACCGCCGTCTCATTAGTGGCTTCTGCTAGTTCTGATAAATAGACTGTAGAGACGTTGCATGCAACGTCTCTACATAGCGCGTCTGGGTCATATTGACGATGCAGAGGGGGAAGNGGATGGGTAAGGGTTTCTAAATGATCTTGAGCATGTTCCACCCAGCGATCGCAATGAGCGCGACATTGTTCAGGTTCNTCAATNGCAATNACTGTATTNTCGGGCAAATAATCNAACAGAGAAGCAGGTTTATCAAACGTAATCCCCAAGAAGCGACGACTCCCTTCCAGATGTCCCCCCGCTTGCCAGAGTGCCTGTTCCTCTTCCTNTAGATGGATTTGAACCTGTTGGGCTTGGGCATCACTGAGGGCATCAGTAATAATGGGGCTAAAATCAGTAGGGGTGAGTACCAGTTGCTCAATTTTATCCAGGGAGCGTTGGGTCGCGGGGTCAAATTCGCGCAGTTGTTCGAGTTCATCCCCGAACCACTCCAAACGCACGGGTAATTCGGCAGCAACCGGGAAAATATCCACAATATCACCGCGCCGACTCCACTGACCTTCCATTTCNACCAGTGGCACTCGATCATAACCCAAGCGGGCTAATTGTTTATCGATTTCTTTAATATCCCAACTTACGCCTCGGTTGATTGTCAGGCAGTAGGATGCAAAGGCGGCGACTGGTGGTAAATGGGGTTGGAGTGCCGCATGAGTGGCGACAATTGCCAGTTGTCCGTTGTGCTTTGTCTGTCCATTGTCCGTTGAAGTTTGTGGGTTACCCTGATCAGGATTTGCCGAATGATCAATCACCAAATCGGCTAATACCTGCATTTGTCCCCAAGTCATTTCCGATTCAGGGTCAAAAGGTTCGTAGGGTGACGCTTCCGAGGTGGGATAGAAATGAACCGTTTGCCAGTTCATGGCTTCCAGTTGCACCGCCCAGCGACTGGCTTCCTCCAACGTGGCGCAGATAACCAAAAGATTGCGCCCTGCGGCTTGGGCGATGGCAGATGAGACTAATCCCTTAGGTAGACGGGCAATCCCATTCAGGTGCAAAAACGACTGACGATTCAGTTTAGAGAGGAGTTCACCCGTCAGGGGCGATCGCTCCAGAGTCCGAATGATAGAAGAGAATGCCATGATTCACCGCACGTTATTAGAACTAGACAACCCAAGCCGCCATCCATCGACTTATCCTATTGTAGAAGCCTTGGTCGGGGCAGGTTCAGTTATAGCTAGGTCAAAAAGAAATAATAATCGTGAAACTTGCCCCTACACTAAATCCCCAACCTGATTCACCCCACAGTCAATCTACCGCTCAACCCCTCTGCGCCCCTCTGCGTTAAAAAAACTAAGCTATTGCCCTCCTCAAACCTTGGTCAGGACAGGTTTCCTCCCCTAGATAGGAGTGAGTCAAAAGAACCCCCGACACCAAACCCCAGACGCTTCTCACATCACCTCTGGAACAGTCAAAACCCAGAACTCAAGTCATGCTTGATACTAGAACCTGAGAATACATCCTCTCTCATTCCCAGCCATTACACTCATGTCCTTTGTCTCTCGCGAAATTGTCTTTGTCCTCTTGCTAATCGGACTCAATGGTATCTTTAGCTATGTCAGAGATGGCGATTGTTGCCGCTCGCAAGGTACGCCTGCAACAGTTAGCCAATCAAGAGTTGACAACCAAGCATTCCCAAGGTAACATGACATGACATTTATCCACGCCAAGGTCGAAGCTGTGGTTAAGAAAAAAGCTAAAAAGCAATCTAAGCGAAAAAAGCCTCAAAAAGAGTCAAACATCAGAACCGATGTTTGGCAATTGGTTATGACGCAAGAGCAGCGCCGACTAGCCGTCTTGACCGTAGCGGAATACCGACATTTTCTGAAGCCATTAGTACTTATTAGCTATTGGAATTGGGGCAACCTGTCTGGGTTGAACAGTAATGAAAGAGTTAATGCTCTAGAAAAGCTGGTTCACCAGACAGGGGATAATCCTAATCCTAAATACTATTGGTATTTCCAGAAAAGTATTGGTCGTTATCCTTCATTCCGGAAATTTCCCAGTTATCTAAGACGTGCTGCTATTCAGGAAGCATTGGGTATTGTTAGCAGCTTCGTTACTCGCTGGGATGCTTGGAAGAGGGGAGAGCGAAAACATCGTTACGACAAATCGCCCAGGTTAACCGTAATGTGCAATAGCTATCCAGCTTTGTACAAGGGTCAGCAAATCAAGTACCATTCCAACTTCAATGCAGTAGAGCTGAAAATATGGAATGGTGCTGATTGGGTTTGGATGCAAGGTGTTTCCATCAAAAAGCATGGAAAAAGTCGGCACACCAGAGAGGGAGCAAAACTGTTGTCTCCTGCTCTGGTTGCTAATAAGCGAAGTGTTCATCTTTCCATGGCCGTTGAGGTTAATCCTCAATCTCTACCTGATTCAGATTATGTTTGTGCTATTGATATTGGCATAAACACAACAGCCACCTGCTCAATAGTTGGCTCATACGGTACTGTAAAAGCTAGGAAATTCCTCAATCCGGCTAGAGACATAGACCGTCGCGACCAACGTAAGCAGCGCATTGCGACTAAGTCCAAACTAACTCGGAAAATTACCAACCAGGATTTACCTAAAGGCTTCTGCCAAGGTTTGTATCGAAAGTCTAAAAACATCAACAAACATATTGCTCAAACGGTTTCTAGGCAGATTGTTGAGTTTGCACAAAAACATCAAGTTAACGTGATTGTGTTTGAGGACTTATCGAATTGGAAAGCTAAGGGTGGGAAGCATGGGTCTTTGCAGAAACAGCGCTTTCACCAATGGTGCAAGGATAAATTAGTTGAGCTAACCATTCAGAAATTCTCTGAGTTGGGCGCAAAGGTATGTAAAGTCAACGCTAAATACACCAGTGCTTACGCCTTTGACGGTAGTGGGAAAATTAAGCGGAGTAACAAGAAGTATTCCCAAGCCGTATTCCCAAATGGCAAGCGCTACAACGCTGACCTATCCGCTTCCTACAACATCGGTGCCAGATATTGGTACGCGGTATTAACCAATAGTAAATTCACTAGGGTCTGGGCAGGCAGAAGCTCCTCCCAGACGCTGCGAACGCCAGTGACGCTCAGTACTCTTTGGGAGCTGAGTAAAGCCTAGCATAAGAATCCCCTGCTAGAATTTTTAATTTAGCTGGGGTGCGTTCAAGTGATGGATATGGATGGCAATCGGGTGGATAAGATATTGGTGATCCCGTTGCACAAAGAGTATTATCAGCGTCCCAATGATGTGTATTAAATCCTTTTTGTAGAGACGTTGCATGCAACGTCTCTACTAATCGGGTCGCCCTATTGTTTTAAACGCTACCAACCATGGGTTTTTCGGGCAAGGATTGACGTAAACGATCGCCATATAAGGCTAACGCATTCCCGCCTAACAACAGTCCCAGATGTTCCCGGTCATAATCGGCAACGGTTGCAGCATCCTGGACACAGCCGTGCAGCACACCATCCCAGTGACCATAATCTCCAGAAAAGCAGGTTAAATGCTTACCAATCTCACCCATCGCCACGGGCAAATACGCAGGACCCGGATCATCGGATTCAAAGGAGGTAAAAATTTGACCCCGTTCAAAATACTCGAAGGGATCACGGTGACGCAAGTCATAATGTTCATACAAGCTAGCATCCTCAATTTTGGTCGGATCATGTGCCGCATTCCACAACAAATCAAACAGGTTTTTCGCCTGAGAGATAATGTTGACATTATCCCGACCACCTTTTTCCTGAATCATCAATTTGGTGAATTCCATCAAAGAGGGGCGATAGGGATGTTTGGGGTCAAAGTCGCGAATTCGCTTTTCCCAATGTTCATGGAACGCATGGGCTAAATCCGGTAGCCAACCACAACCGCCTTCTAAGAAGCCAACGCGCAGGGTGGGGAATTGTTCAAACGCCCCATCAAATACCATCCGGGCTAATGCCAATTGTTGCTGGTTGCGCTGAACAAAAATATGGTTGAGGACAAATGTCTCTAGATGATCCGCAATTCCGCCCACCATGTAGGAACCGGGTCCACCGTGAATCCCTAAACCAATATCCAAGTCTACCGCCGCCTGTAAAATCGGACGGAAGTCAGGATGGCTAATTGCCTTACAGGTGCGAATTTCGGGGAATGCATCGGGGGCTTTGGGATGGGGAATCGGCATATTGGGCGCAACGGCGACGCTAATCATCCCCAGTTCGTTGACACAGCGATGCATTTCCTTAACCGCTTCATCTACATCCTGAAGACAAATAACCCCAATGGGTTTGAGGCGATTATCATAACCCCGGCAATCATCTGCCATGTAACTGTTGTAGGCGCGGCAGAGTGCGATCGCAAAGTCTTTATCCAGAATACTCGAAAAGATCAGATTCAGTGTGCCAAAGATAACATGGACATCAATCCCCTCTTGATCCATGTGTTGAATCCGCACCCGATTGAACATCGCACCCAATGTGGTATCGGGATGCAGATTGCGAAAGCCACCTTTCCCTAATCCCTGAGGTTGGGGAAACATCCGCAAAAAGTCATTTTTACCGGTTTCGGGATTGAAGTCTACAATCTTTGCCCGTTGATCACCGAGACTATCAATTACCAAACCGACGCGATCGCGATACTCTGGTTCTAGATAATCCCGCATAATCATCGGATTCTCTAGCTTATGAGCATCCGCATCGATCACTAGCAAGTCTTGATACATTGTCACTCCTCAACTTGTTGATGAAGGCGTGAAGTACCCCAACTTGCTTCGCTGAAGTTGGGGCTTCCAACTAGCAAGCAAGGACGGTCTTATTCGTCTTCGGGATTTCCCGTTTCATCCGCCGACGCCTCCAAAAGTTACCTTTTATTGGTCTTACTCAGCGTCCACAGGCAGCCGTCCGCCTTCCGCAGACAGTAATATTATTGTTAGCCCGCTTGGTTAGAGCGGTTTATGGTTAGAATTCTAACCGGATAATGGCTCGCCTGGGTAGAAGGAAAAAATGCCCAAGGGATTTGGTATTACCCATCTCCCCCATCTCCCAGACTTAGCATGCTACGTCTCTACACTATGCCCAATCACCCCTTCCTGGCGGGACGCAAGCCAAACCAGTTCTCGAATGACCAAGATAGGGAAGCGAGGATAGTGATACCCGGATATTTGCGAAACGCGGGTTCATTCTTCTCAAAGAACGCATGTCCCCCCAAAGCAAAGACTTGGGTGAGGATGACGCAAATCAAGGTCAACCGCCAATCGTAGAATAGTAGGATAACGGCTGCGATCGCGAGTAGGTTGGTGAGGTGGTGCAGCCTCTGATTGATCGGATGGCGATGAGAGGCGATGAAATGGGCTTTGGCTTCTTGGAAGTTGTTCAATGACACTCTCCTACAATGACACTCAACTCAGTAAGCTTAAACCATTCTAATGGTTTGGTACAGCTAATTTAATGGATTAGCCCCGTAGGGGCGCAAGGCTTGCGCCCGTGCCAACTTAAGCCATAACCCTTACCCATTCTAATTTTCAGCTATGAGAGAAGGGCGGGTTTATTCAAGTTATCAGTTGGGTGCCATAAGTTATCTGTAAAACCCGCCCCTACACCCCCACTCTAAGAGCTATTTACCTTAAGTTGATACGAATGACCGACTTGTGCGCGATTTAACCATAAATCTATCCATTATTCTTCATTTTTAATCGGAGCCGGAAGTAGAATTCCTTCGGAGCGCAAGGTATCCATAAACGTCTTCCGTAGAGTGCGCTGGATTTGAAGATGCTTTCCTGGCTTAACCTTCGTCAATGTCTTTAGCAACAAGTTAGACTCTCCGAGACTTTCTACACCATCAATTTGTGTGGGTTCGAGGACATCGGGATCATTGGCGTTTAATTCTTGTCCGACTTCCTCAACAACTTGATAAACTTGGGCTAAGTTAGCATGATAAGAAATGCAAACTTCCACGACAGCAAAAATGTATTCTTTGGAGTAGTTAACCACTGAGCCAATCGCACCATTGCGAATAATCTGTAATTGACCATTAGGATGTCTAAGACGAGTTGTTCTCAGTTCAATCGCCTCCACCGTCCCCTCGACGACTTTCTCTTCCACGTTCCCGGCTTCAATATAATCCCCAACTAAATAGTAGTTTTCAAACAAAATAAAGAAGCCACAAACCATATCGTTAACCAGTTCCTGGGCACCAAATCCTACCGCTAGACCAATAATACCCGCACCGGCTAGGATGGGAGTTGGATCAATATTGAGAGTATACAGAATAGAAACCCCAACGGTGAAATAAATTGCATATTGCAATAAGCTACGAAATAGAGGAACCAGCGTTAAGCGTCTGCTTCTTTGCCGCTCGGTCAAATGTTTCTCTTTAAAGACTAATTCTTCAGCCAGCAAAGAAATCACTTCAAATAACACCCGACTGAAGAATATCATCGCAATAATTTTGATAATTCGCAGACCCCAATCAGACAGATTAGCGACTAATTCAATTTGCTGAGTTACTAATGTAGCTATGCAGACGTATAGGATCAATTCTAAACACCGCTTCAAAAAGGGGATGAGGTGTTGTAAGCGATCGTAAAATCTTAATAGGTTATCAGGGCTCGAGTATCTGATGCTGAGAACACTTAGGATATCTACGATCGCAGCTGCTGCTTTAGTGACCAGTAATCCAACAGCAATGATCAAATAGATTCGTAGTCCGATAAAAAGATAGTCAGAAATTACGGCTGGTAGCTTGAGAAACAGAGTACAGCAAGCGATTATCCACAGCCAAACTCCTCCTTTTATTCGTTTATAAAGGGCGTTGAAAAAAGCATCAATACTTGCATCGTCAGCGGTGCTGCTGTCTATATTTTTGGTGCGATTGTTCGCTAGTTTGAGGCAGTATTTAATCAAGGCTAGAGCGATCGCCGCTAAAATGACCGTACCAATACTTTGAACAATACCAACTGCCAAAGTTAGCCAAAATCCGGGTGGAATAAGCCCAATCAGATCGAGTGTATATTTTTGTATGTCTTTCCCTTGATAGATCAAGAAACCATTAACACCGACAATCACAAGGCACAGCACTAAGCCAGTCAGGAGCAACAATCCGGTGATGTTCCGACGCATCATTTTGACTTGTTGCGCCTCAATCTTAAAGAGTGGGTATTTAATCAATAGTTTTGACAACTTACCCACCAACCAAATCAAAACCAAGAAAATGACAATTACGATGCTAACTTCAGCAAAAATAATTAATGTATTCATAGATTATTCTCATGAAAATATTTTTTATCATTATTATCACCCTAAGTCTGGGAGAGCTT
>JGI11876J12873_1000169_pt1 | contig 13062 bp, 7 predicted proteins | sample ElkSloMetagenome_4_FD_12873 | JGI IMG/M metagenome (IMG submission 12873) | reverse complement strand
TCAACCTGCTCTGATCCACTTTTATCACCCAAGCCATAGGAGTTGCGATCATTATCACTATTTCCTCCCATCGGGTTTATCCCCAGAGGAACGCGACCTCTCAAATCAGGAACACGAAAAGTACCTTGTGTTGGATCACCAGGCTGATTGTACTTTCCTGCCAAGATTGAAGCCAGAATGTCGTTTTCGTCACTTATTATGTCATATAGTGTACCATCGCAAAGATACCAACCATCGGGGGCAAAATCAAAAGCAACCATGGCAATTTGACCAATCAAGGGTGTTGTCATAATAAATTCCTCAAGTTTTCCATAAGGTAACGTTGTGCTAAAAGTTCCCTCTGCTTCCTGTAGCCCTAACAAGAAGGCGGGAAATGATGTAATCATGCTTGGGGTTCAGGACTCCATTAATTTTCTTTAGAGCTTAATGACATAGTAATGTAGCCAAACTTGACCAAACCGTCAATAAATTTTTGTTACAAAGTTTAAGGTTTAACCCGATCAACGTGGCGTCGATATTTTTATTCTTTTAAAGAAAATTCGTCAAACTAGAGTTAGCGAGTAAAACTCCTGAAGATAACTGAGTTTCGTTATACCCTATCTCTGTAGACTAGGGGAAAACAGCGAAGGGAAAATCCTGAGCCATTATTTTTGAGACGAGAATATAAAGTATGCTGGATTTGGCAAGTTCTACCGAATTGGGGAACCAGCGATGAAACCTATCCCATTGTGCATTCGCTGCTTATTTGTCGGTGTTGTCCTCACCGGCGTAATTCCCTACCTAAATTTTCCCCAAACAGGACGGTTTCCTAAGCGCGATCGCACCTTACAATCAGCGATCGCTTGGCTGGACTNNNTTCCCCCAGCNCAGGCTCAACCCATTACCCCATCAGCCGATGGTACTGACACCAGAGTTACCCCAGAGGGAAACCGATGGGATATCCACGGTGGAACGCTTTCGGGAGATGGCGCAAATCTCTTCCATAGCTTTGATCAATTTGGACTTTCTCCAGAGCAAAGTGCCAACTTTATCTCCGATCCCCAAATTCGCAACATTCTGGGACGAGTAGTTGGCGGAGATACCTCTGTGATTAATGGTCTAATTCAGATCACTGGGGGAAATTCTAATCTATTCTTAATGAATCCGGCGGGGATCATTTTCGGCGCTGATGCCCAACTTAATGTCCCGGCTGCTTTTACTGCAACCACAGCAACGGGGATTGGTTTTGGTGCTGAGAGTTGGTTTAATGCGTTTGGTGAGAATAGTTATGAAAATTTAATCGGGAGTCCCACAAGCTTAGCGTTTGACTTGGCTGAATCAGCAGCAATTATTAATCATGCCAATCTAGAGGTGGGAGAAGGTCAGAACTTAACCTTAGCGGGTGGTAGTATTACCAACACAGGGCAACTGACAGCACCAGGAGGACAAGTTGCGATCGCGGCTGTACCCGGTGAGAATTTGCTCAGAATTAGTCAACCGGGAAGCCCCCTCTCGTTAGAGATTACACCGCCTCGCTCCACCACTGGGGAGCAATTGCCAATTAATCCCCTCGATTTACCTGTTTTACTGACGGGGAATAGCGGTCAAGTTGTTAACGTTGGGCAAGTATCAACCACCGATACGAGTCAGGGGGGCGCAATTCATGTTGTTGGTTCTAGGGTGGATAATCTGGGTCAGATTACGGCTGATGGGGCGAATGGGGGTAATATTCAGGTTCAAACTGATCATTTCCTGGACACGGGACAACTGAGTGCAACCGGGAACCAGGGAAATGGTGGGGAAATTCAGGTTAATTCTACAGGCACAGTCATTCAAACCGCTAGCGCAACAACCCGGGCAAATGGTTCTCAACAGGGAGGGGTCATTGAATTTAAGGGTAATGCTAATACAGTCTTAACCACTTCAGGTGACATTGAGGCGACAGGAGAGGTGGGCGGTACAGTCCATTTATTTGCTGAGACGGTTCAGTTATTGGCGACTGATATTGATGTTAGTGGTAACAGTGGCGGTGGAAAGATTTTAGTCGGTGGTGATTTTCAGGGACAAACGTCAAATGCCATTAATGCCCAAAATACAATCGTCAATCATAGCAGTCGTTTAAACGCCAACGCCCTGACCACTGGTAACGGAGGACAGGCGATTGTTTGGTCTGACCAACACACTCAATTTTCCGGTACGATTCAGGCGCAAGGTGGTGTCATTAGCGGTGACGGCGGTTTTGTGGAAGTATCCGGTAAAAATACGCTCTCGATGACAGGTCTTGTTGATGTGGGGGCTGTAAATGGATTGGCTGGGACGCTGTTACTCGATCCAAAAAATATCATAATTGACGATAGTGTAGGCGCTATTCCCCAGTTTGACCTGGTTGATCCCAATCCAGGCAATGGTTCTGGATTTGGTGATGCCATTGTGCCATTGAGTACGGGAAATGTGGCAGTCACTAATCCAGGGGATAACTTGGGTGGAGATAATGCAGGTGCAGTTTACCTGTTTAATGGTTCAACTGGAGCATTACTTAGCACACTGATGGGTCAAGCCGATGACCAAGTGGGGAGTGATGGTGTTACAGCCCTCAGTAATGGGAATTACGTTGTCAGCAGCCCGAACTGGAATGATACCAGGGGGGCGGTGACGTGGGGTAATGGCACAATCGGAATTACCGGAGAGGTTAACGCCACTAACAGTTTAGTTGGCACTCAGGCTGATGACCAAGTGGGGAGTGGTGGTGTTACAGCCCTCAGTAATGGGAATTACGTTGTCAGCAGCCCGAACTGGAATGATACCAGGGGGGCGGTGACGTGGGGTGATGGCACAACTGGGATTTCGGGAGAAGTAGATGTAACCAACAGTTTAGTTGGTACTCAAGCAAGTGATCAGGTTGGTCTTAATGGTGTGACGGCGCTCAAAAACAATGGTAATTATGTAGTCAACTCCACGTTTTGGGGGGGTAGACGAGGAGCCGTGACGTGGGGTGATGGCACAACTGGGATTATAGGAGAGGTAAATGCGATCAACAGTTTAGTTGGTGGTAACCCGGATAATCTTGTGGGATTTGTCGAAAATGGGTTTGACGGTGTAACTGCACTGGAAAATGGAAATTATGTCGTCAGCAGCCCCTTCTGGGAAGCCAATCCGACAACCGTTAGTCTAGGAGCCGTCACCAGGGGTGATGGTATGACTGGGACGACAGGAGTCGTAAATGCGACCCAAAGTTTGGTTGGCACTCAAACTGGTGATCAGGTTGGTGGTGGTGGCGTTACAGCGCTTACCAATGGAAATTATGTGGTCAGTAGCCCTCTGTGGAACAATGGGGCAGTTCAGGATGTGGGAGCCGTCACCTGGGTTGATGCTATTAACGGTTTGACCACGGGTTCAGTAAGACTAGATAACAGTATAGTCGGTAGCCTTGCCCAAGATCGCATCGGTAGTGGTGGTGTTACCGCCCTGACTAACGGGAATTATGTAATTAGCAGTCCAAACTGGAACGATAACAGAGGAGCGGTGACTTGGCGAGATGGTACTCTGCAAACGGGCAATGAGCAGGTTCGTGCGACTAATAGCTTAGTCGGGAGTATAGTAGGTGATCAAGTTGGTAATGGTGTCCCCCCGATGGGCATTGTTCCTTCTCCGAGGATTGAAGGTGTTATTGCCCTTGCCAATGGCAATTATGTCGTCAGCAGCCCCGACTGGAACAATAATCAGGGAGCTGTCACTTGGGGCGATGGCACAACCGAGATTATTGGTGTGGTGAGTGAGACTAACAGTTTGGTTGGGACTCCAGCCTCCTTTGATCGGATAGGTAGTGGCGGTGTTACAGCCCTGAGTAATGGGAATTATGTGATTAGTAGCCCAGAGTGGAACAATAACCGGGGCGCTGTTACTTGGGGCGATGGCACAACCGACATTATTGGTCAGGTAAGCGAACTCAACAGTTTAGTGGGAAACTTGGCGAATGACCAAGTGGGTAGTGGTGGCGTTATTGAATTAAACATTCTTCATTATTTGGTCAGTAGCCCCAACTGGGATAATCAAGGAACAGATATTGGGGCAGCGACTTGGGTAGATGGAATTACTGGACAAACTTGGGATGGAACGAATAGTATCAGCGATAAAAATAGTATTATTGGTCGTCAGTTGAATGCTGGTTTGGGTACAGTTGTTAATGACCCAGTTAATCAGACGTTTTGGGTACAATTTGCTAACGAAGGTAATGGTAGAGTAACCGTCGGCGTTCCCACAGATCTAACATTTGCTAATGTCGCCGGTGCTTCGGTAACGTTCTCTCCCTATTTTTTACAACGTACTCTAAATACGGGTACAGCCGTTGTGCTGCAAGCCAATAATGATATTACTATTACTATTACTCCCGATAATCCCCTGATTATCAATAATCCTAGCGGCAATGGGGGCAATCTCACGTTTCAAGCCGGACGCAGCATTATGATTAATGCTGATATTTTTACAGATAATGGTGATTTAAATCTAATTGCTAACGAAACTCTGGCAAATGGAGTGGTTGATGCCCAGCGAGATAGCGGTAAGGCTGACATCGTATTGGCAAATGGAATAGAACTGGATACAGGTTCGGGAGATATTAATATTACTCTGGATACAGGTGATGGTTTAACCCATAATCAAAGCGGTAATATTACTCTAGACGGTAATATCAATACAAATCACCTGACGATTGAACATAAGGGCTTAAGTGGCGAGGTAATTATCGAGGAAACTGCTAATTTTGACGTGATGGGTAATCTCACGATCTCTAGTCGTACCTTGACTCTCCCGGACACTATTGAACTTAACCTGGAGGGCGGATTAGAATTAAATATCACCGAAGCGGTGGAGTTAGCGGGTCAAATTACGACGAATGGCAATCTAGAATTAAATGCACCGATTACCCTAACTGGCGATACTGTCTTTAATACAGGTGGTGCGGGTACTATTCTATTTAATAACACGCTTAACGGAAATCATAACCTCGAACTGTCTGCTGGTACGAATAGTATTACCTTTGATCATCGCATTGGCTCTATTAGCCCACTGGATAACCTGACGATTAATGGGGGTTTAAATCTCGCTACTACCATTAACTTGACGGGAGGATTTGAGCAAAATGGCACAACTCCAGTGAATTTGGCGGGGAGTATTACTACAACAACTGGCACGATTGACTTGAATGGTGCAGTTACGCTGACGGGTGATAGTCTTCTAAGTACGAATTCAGGCAATATCCTTTTACCTAATCGCATTGATGGTAGTCGTGGAATGGAAAACCTGACTCTAATCACAGAAACAGGTAAAGTTCAATTGCCAGAAACTGTAGGAAGCAATACCCGAATCGGTAATCTAACTATTCTCGGTAATAGTCTGGATATCCCGACAACAGCCCGGATTAATCTCACGGACAATTTTCAACTCAATGGTGCTAATCCGCTGAATTTCGCGGGTGAGGTGACAACAGCGAATGGTACGATTGAATTTAATACTCCAACTATCCTAACTGGCGATACATTCCTGAGAACAAATGGCGGTGATATCCGGTTTAATAATAGGCTCAACGGTAACGGTAGTTTGGCTAATCTAAACCTAGCGGCGGCGGGAATGGGAAATATCGCGTTTGCCGATGGTGTTGGTGAAAGTAACCCACTGGGGAATCTGACTATTTTTAATGCCAATAACTTCACGGCGAATGATTCGATTAGGGCAGCTAGTCTAAAGCATACGACAGGAATTGACACAATTAATCTGCAAGATGTGCAAACGTCTGGAGGTGCGGTTGAACTGGCAACAAACCATACCCTAACCACGGGTAATATTACGACGGTTGGCGGTAATATTCATCTCACCAGTAATCAGGATCGGGTGAATAGCGGTAATCTAAATTCCTCGGCAACGACTGGCGGTAATATTGTAGTTAATGCTGAGGTGAGTATTGATGCAGGAGAAATCAATTCCAGTGGCAATATCGGTGATGGCGGTGACGTGACGCTTGATCCCCAAGACTATATCCAGGTGAGTTCGATTAACGCCCAGGGGGGGAGTAATGGTAGAGGGGGTAATGTTGAGATAGAGAGCGATCGCGTCTTTCGGGCAACAGGTAGTTTTTCCTACAATGGTGGGGAAACCAGCATTTCTACAGCAGGTGGAAATGGTGGCGGCGATATCACGATTCGTCATGGGGGAGCAGGAATTATCCCCTTTGATGTGGGGGATAACGGCACAGCTGCTGCCATTACCAGTGGTGAGTTTACCATCGCCCCTTTCCAATCCTTTCCCTTTACCCACACTGAAGGTAATATTCAGATTATTAGCGTTGATGATACCCGTGATATCCCAGTTAACCCGGTTGATTTAACCACCGCCGATTCAAATCAAAGTCAATCCCCGATTGAAAAGGACGAATCTGGGGTGATGGAGATTGATAACTTATTCAGTCGCGATTATGAGGAATATTTTGGCAGGGCGAAACGGGCGGGGATTACTTTAGAACAAACCCAAGAAATCTTACGCGATAATGAAGCAGCGACAGGGGTAAAGTCGGCGGTGATTTATGTGGTATTTGCCCCGCAAACGATTACTTCTGTGCCTGAAGGTGCAGATGTTGCGCCCAATAATACCAGTTTATTACGATCGCTAACCCCGCAACCGAGCGATCGCTTGGAGTTAATTCTCATTTCTGCTGATGGACAACCGATTCGGCGATCGGTTAATGTAACCAGAGCGGAAGTTCTGGAAATGGCAGATCAATTTCGTCGCACGGTAACCAATGTAATCGATGACCAGAACTATCTGCCACCGGCTTACCAAATGTATCAATGGTTGATTAAACCCATCGCTGCCGATTTAGCCGCGCAAGACATCAAGCATTTGGCATTCGTTATGGATACAGGGTTGCGTTCCATACCCATTGCCGCCTTGTATGATGGTGAGCAGTTTATCATTGAAAACTATAGTGTTGGCTTAATGCCTAGCCTCAGTCTCACCGATACTCGTTATCAAGATGTCAGAGATGATTCGGTGTTGGCAATGGGGGCTTCAAAGTTTCGGGATAAGGCATCTTTACCTGGTGTTCCCATTGAGTTACAGGTGATTGCGGATCAAGTGTGGCAAGGTGAATCCTTTCTGAATGAAGAGTTTACCTTAAATAATCTCAAGCAAGCCCGCCGAAAAGCGGCGTATGGTATTGTGCATTTAGCCACCCATGCCGAATTTCAAGCTGGAAAACCTGCGAATTCTTATATTCAGTTGTGGGATAATAATAAACTCAAGCTAGATCAGATGTGGCAGTTAGATTGGCATAAACCGACGGTGGAACTGTTGGTTTTAAGTGCCTGTCGCACCGCGTTAGGGGATGAGGAAGCAGAATTAGGGTTTACTGGGTTGGCAGTACAATCTGGCGTCAAGTCAGCGTTGGGTAGTCTCTGGTATGTTAGCGATGAGGGGACACTAGGACTAATGACCACATTTTACGAAAACCTTCAACAAAGTTCCACCAAAGCTGAAGCCTTGCGAAAGGCACAACTGGCAATGCTTAGAGGTGAAGTGCAACGAGAAGGCGATCGCTTAATCACGACTAAGAGTAGTATTCCTCTACCCCCTGATTTTCCGGCGTCGATTAACCAAAACTACAGCCATCCTTATTTTTGGAGTTCCTTTACCCTAATTGGTAATCCTTGGTAATAAGGGAACAGGGAACAGTAAGGGTTTGAGGGCGATTGGCAAAACTTAATACACTGCCGTTTTCTTTTGTCTGATATCATGTCCAGTCAAACACCCCGAATAAAAACGCCTGAAACCCTTATTATTACGGCATTGCAATTATGGGCAATCGTTAGGACATGATATGACTACTTATCACGCTTGGTTTTTCTTTAATTCCTTTAACGTCTGATACATTTCCGGTAACCGATTATAAATCGCGGATACTTTCAAAAATAATTTATGGGGAACAGCGGGAATACCCGAGACAATCGCCCCAGCTTCGACATTATTATGAATCCCCGATTTTGCCGAGACGATCGCGCCGTCTCCAATCTTAGCTTGATTAGCAATCCCGACTTGTCCGGCGAGAATTACCCGATTCCCGACGTTCACACCCCCAGCCAAGCCAACTTGCGCCGCGATCGCACAAGCACCTCCCACTTGACACCCATGACCAATTTGGACTAAGTTATCGATTTTAGTATGACCACCAATCCGAGTTTCTCCAACGGCGGGACGGTCAATTGCCGTATTACATCCCACTTCCACCCCATTTTCTAAAACCGTATATCCTGATTGTTCCATCTTGAACCACCCCTCTTTAGTGGCGACAAAACCAAACCCTTCCGCCCCAATTACCGCACCGCTATGAATCACACAATCTGCCCCAATTTGGCTACGTTCATGAATGGTACAGTTAGCGTGTAAAATGGTGCGATCGCCAATTTGCACATCGGGATAAATCACCACATTCGGATGAATACAAACCCCATTACCAATCCTCACCCTCGCCTGAATTACTACATGCGCCCCAATATAAACCCCCTCCCCTACCTGCGCCTCTGGGTGAATCACAGCGCTAGAATGAATGGACGGTGCAGGTTTCCAGGGTTGATAGAAAAGCGCGATCGCACGGGCAAATAATAGTCGGGGTTCCGATGCACCAATCCAAGCAATACCGCGTTCTGTGGCTTGTCGTTGTAACCCGTCATCCAGGGGTAAAATTAACGCCCTCGCCTCAGTGGTTTTCACCCTAGCGGCAAACTTCGCCCCCTCAATATAGCTGATCGTACTGCGGGTGGCTTGGTCAATGGGGGCGATCCCCTGAACCTCTGGATCACACTCTGGATTAGCTAATAGACTCGTGCGATCGGTGTCTATATGAAGTTTTTCTACCAGTTCACTAAATTTCATCGTCGTCAGGGTTCATCGTTAATCGTTCATGGTTCATGGTTCAGCCATGGACGTTTTTAGCAAAGGATTCAATTAATTGCTAATCGGTCTATTATAGTTAACCGTTACCCTGCCATTGGTTTGATTTACAGTGACGCTGGTTTCTACCGTGAACACATTCGCACCGGGAGGGCGTCCTTTAAAGGTAAATGTTATGGTATTATCGTCGTTCTCTGTATAAGGTGCATCTTGTACCGGACCATGCATCGCCGCTTCAGCCCGATATTGCCTCAATCCACCATTAATCCGTTCAGCCGCTTGTCGGGCTAGATTTTTCGCTCGATTCAGGTCAATGTAATATCCGGGATCTATTTCTGGAGATGATGCAGGCGATCGCGGGGATGTCTGGGCTATGCCATTGACGGCATTCCCGGCAAATGTTATCAAAGTTAGGGCAGAAACTATTAGGATTTTATACATACTTCTATCCTCACAAGTTTGAAGACATAGATTACCTATTATAGCGTTTTTTTTCTAAACATTAGTGCTTGCAAACCTTGAGGGACACAAGCATTGCAATCTTTGTTGTTCAGTTATCGGTGGAGAGGGCGGGTTTTGTTGTTCAGTTATCGGTAAATATCTAATTTAGTTCCTAAACCCGCCCCTACAATTGTGCCTAAACCCGCCCCTACAATTGTGCCTAAACCCGCCCCTACAATTGTGCCTAAACCCGCCCCTACATTTTGCCCATTGCTTGACCCGCTAACCAAGCCGTTGTCCAAGCATTCTGAAAATTAAATCCGCCCGTAATTCCATCAACATCCAGGATTTCACCCGCAAAGTAAAGTCCCGGACAGCAGCGACTTTCCATGGTTTTAAAGTTCACCTCTTTTAAATTNATCCCGCCACAGGTAACAAATTCTTCCTTAAAAACACCCTTCGCTTGAATCAAATAATGCCCCTGATTCAGTTCTTGTATCAATTGATTCAGGGCTTTTTTCGAGAGTTCTGCCCAGCGCCGATTTTGGTCAATACCAACATAGCTAATTAAACTCTGCCATAACCGTTTCGGAATCGGAATCGGGCAACTTGTGCTGATATGACGGTGCGGAAGTTGAGATTTAACCGATAGTAATAGCTGGCGTAGATAGTCTTGAGTATATTGAGGAAGCCAATTAATCACTAAGGGAGTTTGGTAGTGACAATCATGAAAAAATCGAGCCGCCCAAGCCGACAATTTGAGGACGACTGGACCACTTAATCCCCAATGGGTAATCAGTAAGGGTCCGGTTTGTTCCTTGACAGTTTTCCCGGCTTCTGGTAGTTTTATATGAACATCATTTACACTAACTCCAGCTAAATCCTGTAAGCGTGGGTCTGATATCGTAAACGTAAATAAAGAAGGAACCGGGGGTTGGATAGTATGACCCAAATTCTTGGCAAAGCGATAGCCAAGGGGATTACTCCCTGTCGCCAAAAGCACGCGATCGCACTCGATTATTTCCCCGGTTTTTAACTGGAGTTGAAACCCAGAGGTGAGGCGAATGGATTTAACCGGAGTCGCGGTGCGAATCTGAACCCCTGCGTTTATAGCCGCATGGATGAGACAATCCACAATGGTTTGCGACGTATCCGTAACCGGAAACATCCGCCCATCCGCTTCGGTTTTCAGGTGTACCCCCTGCGCCTCAAACCAGGCGATTGTGTCTTTGGGTTGAAACCGCGTAAACGCCGAGCGCAAGGCTTTCCCCCCCCTGGGATAGGCTTGTACCAAAAGGGCGGGGTCAAAACACGCATGGGTGACATTACAGCGCCCCCCACCAGAAATCCGCACCTTAGTTAAAGGCGTTTTCGAGGCTTCCAGCAGGATGACTTGGGTGTGAGGATGAGCGGATGCAGATGCGATCGCGCCGAAAAAACCAGCCGCACCCCCACCGATAACGACAATTTTAAGAGACAAGGTGCTTGCATTACTCAGGGTTATGATTATTCTAAGGGTTCAAAATCCGATTTAGCCGCCCCACAGACGGGACATACCCAGTCATCAGGGATATCCTCAAAAGCGGTTCCGGGTTCGATACCGCCATCGGGATCACCTTTTTCGGGATCATATTCGTAGTTGCAAACGGTACAAACATATTTTTTCATCGTTGTCTTCTCCTATTATTTGATTCAGTCGTACAGTTTATAGTACACCGTATTGCACAACTTATTCAGGCTAGCTATAGTTCATCTTCCATGCCACCTAGCCTTTTGAAGAGGCGATTAAAATCGCAGCTACACAAACAAAGTCCGCCTGCGCGGACTAGGTTATAACGGGGGTAGCGTTCCTCAGATTTGGGATAAAAGCATCCCCACTGTGCCAATTACTTTTAATCCAATTTGTTTAGCAACGCGACGTGCTTTTTTATCGTCGAGAATAAGAATAACATTATTAAGTTTCATTGCCAGAGAAATCGTTTCGGCTTCTCCTTCATCCATTTAAGTTTTAAATCTAAGTTTTTTAGGCAAGTGTTTCCGCGACACTCTGATGAATTGCATCTTTACCGGGACAAGGAACAGTTGCAGGTAATGCACCGTAAAATTCACTAAGTCGCTTAGGCTTAATAATTCGCAATTTTAGATCATTTCCTTCTAGGAGAATTAATATTTCATCTCCTTCTTGAAGTCCGAGTTTTTGGCGAATGGGGGCAGGAATTGTAATTTGTACTTCAGGTGTTAGTTTTACTTTCATGGCATATTTACTCAAAGTCTAAAAAGCTGAATCGGGGCGGGTTTAGTTACATCGGGTTACAACCGAAAAGATAGTTGTGAAACCCGCCCCTACACAATTCATACCAAATCCGGGTTAGCCACCCCCTTTATAAGCTAGTCCGCGCAGGCGGACTTTGTTTGTGTAGCTGCGACTTCTAGTCGCCAAAGCAAAAAAAGGGTTTGTGAAATTTACCTACCTACCTACCTACCTGGATGGCTCTACGAAAATTGTTCTGCATAAGTTCCAGCCGCTCAGAGTTAGATCCGACTGAACACCCCTTGATTCTCGCCAATCAATCTTAAACTATGGAGGTACAACCCTTGAGACGATACCCCCGCCCACGTAGCCCCTGAGACACGAGTGATGAGCAACCATTTGAGCGCCGTAAGAATCCCGACTAACACAGCTTCCCGATATTGGAGTGCGATCGCGATTGATGCAGCCGGGAGACGCCAAATCCGGGAAATTACCGCAGCTAAGGCATTTTTCCTGGAATCATTCCCTGATTTTACCCCAGAGACTCAAGTCTCGGATACCCAGGTTCAACGTCAACTCTGGTACTGGATGCAGGAATCTGGGGGAGCTGGGGGAGCTGGGGAAGCTGGGGAAGCTGGGGAAGCTGGGGGAGCAGAGATTAATCAGAGTAGTATGGCTCAACTTTGTCTCAAATGCTTTATGTCACAGCAAATTGACGCTGTTTGTCGGGGGTTAGCCAGTCGGTTTGGTGCGGAACATGGCTTTACCAGTAACGATTTATTACCCTTTGTCTTAGACGAAGAAATCGGTAAACCTCGCCGCCATTCTCCCACCTACCAATCCTTCCTCGATGAAATCTTACACAGTTTTGACCCCGAACAAAGCAGCCTCGCCACCTGGACAAGCCGTCGGGTGAAACACCATAAACCCCTGAATCAATTCTTACTCGAACATGGGATTTATTTAGTTAGTGATTGGGCAATCTTAAATGATACCAAACCCAAACAACTCCACCGTATTTTCGCCGAGTTTCACCACTTAACCCCATCGGAAATCCAACGCGCCCAACAACTTCTCGATGCTTATCACGCCGTTTACCGCAGCCAACGCCTAAAACAACGTCTCGCTGGAGTTAAAGGAAAATGTCACCCCCCCACCCCCGAACAATTACAGCAAATGGCGCAACGCCTCTCCCCTCCCCTACGCCCAGAACCCCTGCTGCGCCAACTACAACTCATCGCCTCTCGACTGCGTGAGTACCGAATTTATGTACGCGGCGGAACCTTAAAAAGTGAATCCCTGGATGCAACGCCGAATGACTCCCTCGATATTTCCTATTCTGAACCCACACCTGATGAACAAAGCGAATTTTTAACCGCCTATCGCCAACAGTTTATTAAAGGTTTAGATACCGCCATCGCCCAAATCACAGGCGATCGCACTCGGAAGTTACA
>JGI11876J12873_1000168_pt1 | contig 13085 bp, 14 predicted proteins | sample ElkSloMetagenome_4_FD_12873 | JGI IMG/M metagenome (IMG submission 12873) | reverse complement strand
GCCATAAAATGAGGGGGTGTTTTTATGTTCCATATCTACGGTATCTCCAAGCACAGTTAGGTGATTGGAAATATTTGTAACCTGATAAGTACCAAATGCCTTTATCAGGATATTATTTGCCAGGGAAAGGCTAATGGTAGCAGACACACCAGTTTGCGTTGCTGTTAACGGTAGATTTTCATAATACAGGGGATCTTCTGAATACAGGGTATCCGGCAAAGGAGTGCCAATACTGTTGTAATCGGGTAATCCCGTCAGTTCACCAATGGAATAATAACCGGTATCAACGTGGGTATAGGAAACCAGTGCATCAAAATCTTTTGCGTTTGAAATGAAACCTTCTATTTCAATTTGAAATTGATTTGATATTTTACCCCGATACCCAATTTCAAACATATTCATGCTCATTAACTTAAGTTCCCTGTCAGTATTGTTGGAGCCGAGATAATATTGTGTAAAGTTATAATGAATAGGCGGTGGATCAGTGGGCAGCAGTGGAGCAAACGGTGCCAATTGCGGATCCATCAGGAACATATTATAACTATCAGCAGGGATGGCACCAACAACAAGTCCTTCTATAATAGGATTACGGAAATTAGCATGTAAATCACCAACAAATGCTCCACGGTTTGCCTTTGAAAACAACGCCCGAAAAAGATGTTTGTCATTAAGGTTATATGAAGCCACAAACTGGTATGAGGGATAATATTCTTCGATATAATCATACTTATCGAAACGGCCTGCAGCTATCAGCCGTAGATTTTCTATTGGCCGGTAGTCTGCACGTAAACTACCTCCAAAAAGTGAAGTTGTTTTCTCACCTCCAAAAAGGCCGTCGATGTTTTGGTCATTCTTGGATTCACGCATGTCCTGAATATACATTTTGTCATCATAACTTGCTGACTGATAATTTACCGCGGGAAGAAGGGCTAACTTTCCCAGATCAATTAAGTATTCCACATTTGAGTTTAGGCTCTGCATGTCGTATTCAATTACAGGCCTTACCATACCTTCACTGAGATCTTGTGTGCCACCCTGGAAAGCAAAGTATGCTGATAACCCTTTTACATTTGCATTAATACTTCCAAATCCTGTATTGGAACTGCGCACGGAGTATGGTGTTGCAATATTTTCAAAAAATATCTGGTTTACAGAAGAAGATTGCATGCTTCCGGTTGCGGTGATGTTAACATCATAAGCAGGTGAATATATCAGGTTAATGTTACCTGCAAAAACTTCTTTTGACCTTTCTTGAGGCAGGGATTGGAAAAATGGACCTTCAAAGGTGTCTATTGCAGTAATATTTACAATTCCTGTTTCCTGCTCTTCAAAGGTACGGTACTGGCCACTGAAAAATTCATATTGTTTGTCTGTCATCCGGTCTCTTATATCGTAGCGTCCACCAATGGAGACCCTCAGGTCATCTGATATGCGGGTGCTGGCATATAAATCCCCAACAATGGAATTATAAGCACCTACACGCTGTGAAAAATCAAGGTCGAAATTGTCATCACCCTGCTTTTTTGTTACAATGTTAATAACACCAGATACTGCATTCGGGCCATACAATGCACTTGAAGGGCCTCTGACAACATCAATACGGTCTATCTGATTTATACTGACGGGAAGCGTTTCCCAAAAAGTACCACCGGCCACATTACTATAAACCGGTATTCCATCTAACATAATAAGAGATATCATATTTTCAGAGAAATGCGTAAAATTTTCCGGTGGTACGTTATCAAAACCACGGATATGAATATCATAATTTCCATTTGATTCTTCGCGAACAATTAGACCAGGAACCAGGCGTAAAGCTTCTGCAACAGTGGTTGCGCCTGACAGCCGAATTTCATCACTTGTGATTACAGAGGTTGAAAGCGGAGATTCAAATACTGTTTCCATTTTCTTGGATGCAGTGGAAACGTTTTTGTTCATGGCAAGCTGAAGTAGTTCCTCCATGGAAACACCTACAATGTCAGCCAGTTTCATCAGGTCTTCAAGCGGCATATTTAATAACTGGTCATAGGAGAGTTCCAGAACTTCTTCTCTCGAAATATCATTCATATCAATGACCGGCTCTTGTGCCATAAGCGCAACAGAGATCATCATTATCAGCATAGACACTACCGCGAACACACATTTTTTTAGATATATATTTTTCATGTTGGTATTCATTTTCAATTGTTTATTATTTAGTTTTTTCATGTTGTCCTTTATTTGCTAATGCCAAGGGAGAGCAATTGACTATTGACCTTCAGTCCTGTGCTTTCAATATTTGTTTTAGAAACTTCAAACTTTTGCTTGCCATTCACACTTACATAATTAATTCCGGATCCGCTACTGATAAGACCATCTTTGTCACTAATTACAAGCACGGATGTTGATGACACGCTAGAAATAATGGCATTAACTTTATTGCTCTGATTTTCCGGGACATAAACTATGTGGCAGGCATTGGCCTCACTTGCAGAATTAAGTTTCTTCACCACAATGTCCTGGCTACCCACCGTTTTTTTCTCGGCAATGGTTGATAATTCGTTAATAATTGGGGAGCTTCCCATTACCCCAATTACAAAGTCGCCTCCTTTTTGACTCTCAGGCCACTCTATAAATTTGGTGAAGTTGTAAAGGAACAAGGCCTTGAATTTCTCATTCTGGGCCGATGCGCTCATACTCAGAAATACACAAAAAAATAAGGATACAAATAATCTTGTTTTCATATAGCTTTTATTATGGTTTAGGAAAAATTTACAGTAACGTTCTATTTTTATTTTTGTCCCCTGGTGAATTACACTTCATTTATAATTTCATACTTTTGTACGCACAAATATGAAAAAGTATTCACTAAATACGGATTAATTTTAACTGATATGGAACAGGAAAAAAGCTGTTAAATATCATTTTGATATTTGCAACCATTTTAATGTTTTAAAAAACATCTTTGTTAAAGCCTGTTTTTATTTTATGTTGCTGTAAGGGAATGTTTCTGAAAAACAGTATCGGTATTATGAATTTAAGCTCCAATTGTATAAATAAGGGTGTAAACGTCTGAAGCAGGAAATCGAAGAAGACAGCAAAAGCAATAGATTGGAAGAGAATAAAAACTCAAAGAAATGCGCCTGACAAAATCATTCAGTTATTGTCATCTAATGAGCTTTCATCTGTGAACTGTTAGCAAATAGCACTTGCCTTATTAATAATAATTTCTCACTAAATTCAAAATAGTACCATAAACAAATGGTTTAATAACCAAAAGCATTTTTTAGGAATTTCTCATCACCGGGCAGTTTTTGGGCTACTTTTTTATCAATAGGGAAGGTAAGGGGCTCATTAATAAGGTCGTGGATGGGTACAAATCTGAAAGACTGACTGCCATTGATCCCTTTTTCAAAATCAAATTGTTTTGTAGAAATCCGGAAGTTTGGTTTTCCCATTAATTTTGCCAGGTAATAAATGCTGATAAGTTGGTGTTTTTCATAGTACAAAGCTTTTTGATAATAGTCGGTAGTATAGTAGTGACTAATGATTTCTACCTCCTGGTTTAATTCTTCGCGGGCCTCCCGCTTCAGGCAATCGATGGTACCTTCACCAAACTCAAGCCCACCTCCGGGAAATTTTATCATATAGGTATCCAGCACATACTCATCGCTGATAAGGATTTCCATTTTTTTATTCAGGATGATTCCATAAATCCGGAGGGTGAAATTTCCTTTATTTTCCATATTATAGGGTTGAATTTTTGTGGATATGCTGAATAATAGAATCGGTATCTTCTGGATGAAACCAACTATAATTGTTGTGGCGGTTGAACCATGTAATTTGTCTGCGTGCGTAGTGACGTGTATTTCGCTTAAATAAACGGATGGCCTCTTCCATTGGGTATTTTCCCTTTTTATACTCAAAAAATTCTTTGTAACCAACTGTATTCAGTGCATTGAGATGTTTTAACGGCGCTAATTCCTCAATTTCTTTGTGCAGACCGTGGCTCAACATTTCATCACACCGGCTGTTGATACGTTCATATAAAACATCCCTTTGCAGGTTTAAGGCGATACGGATAATTTCAAAATTTCTGTTTTTCTTTTGCGCAGTTAAATAATCACTATAGGGTTTACCAGTGGTCATGCTTATTTCTATCCCCTTCATCATGCGTTTGGGATTTCTCAAATCCACACGGTTGTAATATTCCGGGTCATATCTTTTAAGTAATTTGCGCAGGTAGGGCAAACCTTCTTTTTGATATTTTGCCTCAAGCTCAACGCGCAATTGCTGGTCTGCTTCAGGATAAGAATCTATTCCGGTGCAAACAGCATCAATATATAAACCCGATCCGCCTGCCAGGATAACGTATTTATTTTTATCGAACAGTGAATTAAGAACCGTAAGTGCCTGTGCTTCAAACATGCTGGCATTATAATAATCATGTACGGAAAGGTTATTGATAAAATGATGCCTGACTTTATTGAGGGTACTTGTATCAGGCTTGGCTGTACCAATATTTAATTCCCTGTACATCTGGCGCGAATCTGCTGATATTATTTCGGTGTTAAAATGTTCTGCCAGCTGCACTGCCACATCAGTTTTACCGGATGCAGTGGGGCCGGCAATTATTATCAGGTACCTATTTAAGCCCTCATTCATATTAAGAATTAAGGTGCTTTACTGTATCTGTAACAAAATGCAGCGTGTCTGCACCATCAGCATAATCAATCAATGTGGGTTTTTGTGCCTCTCCGAAAGGAAATTTGTCTGTAACGGCCTTCTCATTTGTTACGATACATTGTATTTTATCGCGGGTAAGCATTATTTGTTGTGTCAGGGACTGCAAATCTTCATAATATTCATAAAATACTACCCCAACAGGAGAAAATAGATGCGTATCTTCTTTAACCATCAGGTACCCGTTGTCAAGATGGGGGATATTATTTACCAGGTATACAGCCTTATTATAATCATAGTTGTTTGCATACTTGTTGTGATTTATCACGTGTGAAAAAGATTCTGTATTGTGAAAGAATCGTGTGAAATCATAATTAGCCGGGACAAAAATTTTTGAAATGTTCCTGCATCCCAATCCAAAATACATGAATATATCTTTGGCAAGAGCAGCCAGGTCTTCGTCTGTTTCTTTTCCGTTGAGAATGGCGGCAGATGTACGATTCTTTCTGATCAGGGTAGGGTAGGTACGAAAATAATAATCAAAATACCTTGAAGAATTATCGCTTCCGGTTGCGATTACCGCGTCAAAATCTGATATTTTATCATCGGTAATTTTAATTAGTGAATTAAATTCCGGCTGAATTTCTATTAAAAAATCAGCGAGGAAATTAATCAATACGGCATCTTTTGATGATACCTTTGCCAGGATCCGGTTACCGGAAATTAGCACCGACAGGAAATCATGAAAGCCTACAAGCGGAATATTACCTGCCATAATTACGGCAAAAGTTACATGTTTTCTAGGCGTTGATTGAATTGAAGGGTACAAACGTGTCCATGAGGAAATTTTCTGCCTCGTAAGGTTTTGTGCTATAGATTCCAGTGCAAAAAGTATATTTTCTATGGTAAACCACTGATTATGTGCATGCGCCTGCTTAATTGCTGAGGATAAACGGCTCGTATGGTCTGTGTGGGGAATATCCTCTGTTGTAAAACTATTATTACTAAGATATTTTTGCAGAAAGCTTCCCAGAACAGAGAAAGCTTCAATACGTTGAGATAAATTCACAATAAGTAGTATTTTTAATCAGGTAAATGATTTTTACCAGTAATACAAAGATAGATATTTGTTAATAATTATTCCTTTACCAGGGCAAGGTATGGAAGAGTGATGTAAATGCAGCACCAAAAAAGATCAGTTTTACGATAATACCAATGCCAAAAACTGCTGAAAGCACCAGCCCGATAATTGCACACACCTTCCCGGCATTTAAATTTGCCAGGGAAGTTTGGGTATATCTTTCCGGCTCAGCATTATATAGTTGAATATCGCGTCCGTAAAGTACCAGGGCAATGATGCCCAGCACAATGCCAATTAGTCCCCAGCACCAGCAACTTGCAATTGATATTATACCCATTGCAAGAACGCTGTTTGCATTAGGCAATGTTTCCTTGTACAGGCTTTCGGGCTGTGCGTTTTGTTCATTTTTATTGATGATTTCCATATGTAATTTTAAATAATTTGAATGATATAGTGGATGGCAATAATAAAGGTATTCGTAATATAGAGGAACAGGAGAATTTTTGCACCATATTTAAAAGAAAAGCGGATATGCAGGATTAGAAAAAACAAGGTAATCATTAAAGGAATAAGGGCAGGAAATAATATGAGACTCTCTTTAACTTCTCCCCGAAGCAATGCGGAAAATGAACGTTGCATTCCGCAACCCGGACATTGAATTCCCAGGTACCCCTTGTATAAACAAGTGCCTGCATGTGCATCAATCCATTCTGAAAACTTGTGGAGCATCCTTAAGTATTTAATATAACAAATGTAAAGATTGAAGGCTTTTATACCAAATAATGGAATTAAATATTCATATTTAAGCTTCTCTTATGCGCAGGTATTTTAATTATACTAATCTTTAGTAGTCTTATTTAATGCATTGAATGGATAATGTGGCTTACTGGACTATGCTTCTGTTAATTTTGGGAAATTCGTGATGATTATTTCTCATGGAAGATTTTCATTTTATATTCCTCATGCTGGGGAAGTCTGATAAAAATCGATGTTTACCAATGAACTTGAGCATTATAATGGACAGTATAATAAGATGGGTATTGCATTCCCTCTTTTACATTTATCTACTCAGTGACCTTACCCTAAATTGTAGCAATTTTATCTTCAATACCTGAATTAGGAAATATTTTAACCTTCCGGGATGAACCAAGCTTCTTCGGTTTCGTTTACCCTTCACATCGAAATACAGCGATATCTTCAATCCAGAGAACCATGCTCTATTTAGGGAAAAACAATAATGTAAAATCTATTTTGTTCCTCTTCTTTCAGTTTGGAACGTTGACGGCAATATTTCTTACCGGGAAAAATTTCCCAGGCAGTTCTGTGCTGTTATCTTTTATGCTGCTGGGGATTTTTTTGGGTGTATGGGCAATAATAGCCATGGGAAGCGGCAACCTGAATGTGCCTCCGGATGTGATGGAACATGCAAGGCTGGTTACCCGCGGACCCTATAACATTATCCGACATCCGATGTACACTGCCATACTTTTGGTTGTAGTGCCCATAATTATTTATGATTATAATCTTTTGCGCATCATTTTAATGGGAGTTCTGGTTGTTGATCTTGTTCTCAAAATGAATTATGAAGAAAAATCACTGCAGCAAAAATTTCCCGAGTATGAATCTTATTGTCGTAAAACTTGGCGTATAATACCTTATCTATATTAATGATTGACTGGACAAATGCATTGGGATTGTTGGCCGGAGCCTGTACTACTGTTTCTGTATTGCCACAAATTATTAAAGCCTGGAAAACAAAAGAAGTTGAGGATGTATCGGCAGGGATGTTTGCTGTTTTGATGACAGGCGTTTTTCTTTGGCTGGTTTATGGCATAATTCGAAAAGATTTCCCCATTATAGCCGCCAATGGGGCCTCTCTGGCACTGAACAGTTTTATGCTTTACCTGATGGTGCGATACGGTAAGAAGAACTCAAAAGATTAACCCGATAATACGGTCAGAAGCACATAAAATGAATAGGCATAGTTTAAGCATGTCTTCCCCAAAATGTCAGAAGGCTTTGAGATACAAGGTCTCGGGAGGAAGATGTATTGATATCTTTCCGATTGTCCGGTGAAGCAGAATCTGCTTTAGAGCAAACACTTTTAATACTTATTTATTAAGGTTACATGGAAAATTCAACATAATTATTGCGTGCGCCAAAACCCAATTTCTTTCCCGATTTTCGGGACAGGCTGTTAAGCTTTTCAGAAAAATACTCACATACATAATTATACTGCGTTTTTTCTGACTTCGCAAGCCTCGACTATACTTTACTCATCAGACCCATGAGTTTTCGTGCAAGGACTAATTAAATAGTCCTTGCAGAACACTTAATTTGTTTGAATTTACTGATTTAGTTTCAAAAGTACGTGTTCCACCAGCCCTACATAACTTTATTAAAATGTTTTAGATTCTATCTACGGTGATCACCCTGAATGTGTTTGCATTTATTGTGATTTTTATTTTCTGCTTCTTATTCACCGCATAATAATTTTTTCCTGTTTTTTTTATTTGAGCGTCTTCCGTTTGCCTTAGAGTTTCAATGATTAAGCTTTCAATCTCCGTTTTTGTGAGCTTTAATTTCAATTTTTTATTTATTCTTTCATACACAAGTTCACTGTAGCAAATATGGTTCAGTATTTCCTGTTTAACTGACATCCTGCGGTTATTAAAATGGTAACATGTTTAGCTAATTCTAATTTATTAAAGTTTCGCACATTGCACTATTATTCTGAATATTAATAAGATAACTAACATACAAAGAATTTAATGAATTGATTATATGTATGTTGAAAATTTCAAATAGATTCATTATATCTTCGTGGAATTTAGTGTTAAAGCTCTAAAAATAAGCAATTTTTTGGCATTCTGCATCTATTCAGATGCAGCGCACCGATAATCTTTATAGAAATTTAAATTGCTAAACAACCAGGGTGAGGAGCACCGTGGTATTTGGCTTATAAAATCCACCCTTGTACCAGGCATATTTTGAATAATATCTCGGTGCGCTGCACTTTATAGAAATCCCATCTTGCTTAGGCTATAATTATTTCGGGTACGCTGTACCCTGGTGGAATTGGAAATTTATATCAAATTTATTGTTTTAAAGCTTCAATCTTTCCTAATATAAGCTAAAAAATTGATCGTTAAATCAAATAATCCCAAGACTTTCAACTGAAGAATAAATTGGTTCTTCTACCATTTGTGTGGAAAGATTAAGAAATCTAGTCCCCATTCCATTTATTATCAGTAATTCATAATAAGTCATGATCTTTATCGTAGAAACAGAGCTAAATTATCATTATATTAGATAGTTGCAGGGTTATTAATTAGATTTTTTCACGAAATTGGTAGCAGTACCAATAAATTAAGCTATAGCTATTTCACAAACACTAAGAAGCACAATGTTACTCAAAGACTAAAAGAGTATCTGTAACTATTAAATAACCATTTGATTGTAGGTTTTTTTGTATGTGCGAAACTTTAATAATTTATGGCATTCAAATTTAGTGGCCAAATGCAAATTTAGATAAAACATTTTCGGTATGCTTTTTAGAACTTTGCAAGGCTTGGTAATTTCTTTTTGTTCTCAACCAATAGGGTTTACTTGCAGTGACTATTTAACCACATGATATAAAATGCCAAAACGAAAGCCATTTTCCCAAACCCGCTGATGATTCTCTATATCTGCAAAAGGAAGCAGTGAATGAATTCTAAGATACGGATTGAGAAAAACCGATGCACCAAAGTTGAATTCGTATTGTAAACCCACTCCAGCCATGGGGCCCAGTCCTGTTTGGCTGTCAATGGGACTATTGGTTGAAATATCCATATCCAGTATCACCCCGCCATTTATAAAAAGGTATTTGAAAATGCTGGCTTTGAGTGTTACAGGAACTGTTATAAGCATAAAATCTCCTTCTCCGGTGGAAAGATCAGCTCCTGGAATATATACAGGATGAATGGTTACATCATGTTGTGCCAATTCAAGCCCTGATTCAAGTGCCAGCCATTTTTTAATGCTGCAGGTGTATTGAATACCCAGCGTATAAAAGTTCTCACCCTCATAATATGCTGCTCCATCAAGTTCGTTAAACCGAATTACATCATTTTCTCCAAAGGAGGAGAAAGTAATGCCAACTTTCTGATTTTTTGGCGTTGTATTTTCCTGCCCATGCAATGCTATAAAGCAAACTAAAAAGCAAGTAAGTGAGGTAATTTTTTTCATCCTTATGATATTAGTAAAAAACTTATAAAAATAAAAGATGTTACTTTGGTCATTTATTCTATATTTCGAAATCATCCTTAGGATAGTGGTAATCACCAAAAACTGACATGTAATAATATAAATTTAATTAAATGCTTGGTAATCCTGCCTTTTCTGTAAAGTCCTAATTGTTTTTCCGAATGAGGAAAATTTAGATAAAAATAATAAAAAAATCTACTATCGTGTTCTGTTAAATTTTTTAGTTTCATTTTTTGCAACATCTTTTTATTCAACCTCAAAAGTATATGCTGAACATTGCTTTACCATTGGTCGTTTAGTTAATGATTATACAAAAGTTTGTATTGTAAATATTCAACAATGAAATCTTCTTCTTCTAATAAATACAAAAACAGTCTGTATAAAAAAAACAAAAACACAAAGCGCCGCTTAAATCGAAAAAAACGACCTGAAGAATCTGTTAAAGGAGCTAAAAATCAGCTTAAACGATTTAAACAAGCATCAATACTCGCAGTGGGTATCACAGGTCTAATGCTGATGTTCACATCATCAGCTCCTTCAGAGTCTTTTGATGCTTCCTCTCAGCGCATGAGAGATACTACCACAGAAACACTAAAAAAAAGCAATGAACAGGCTGCCGATGAGGCTATTGGGGCATTGCATAATATGTGGGAGAGCTTTATATACAATTATCCAAAGGTTTTAATTGCCCTGGCTTGCCTTGTACTTGCATGGCTCATCATGCGTTTGGTAAAGTATATTTTAAAAATCACGTTGAAGAATGTCCCCAGTGCAGGAGGAATCATCACCTTATCCTCGATTTTTATCTGGCTCCTGGCCATAGGGGTGGTGTTTAGCATTGTTGCTGGTGATATCCGTGCGCTTATCGGCTCATTTGGGCTCATAGGGCTTGCACTTTCGTGGGCCCTGCAAACGCCAATTGAAAGTTTTACGGGGTGGCTGCTCAACTCCTTTAAAAGGTATTATAAAATTGGCGATCGGATAAGGGTAGGGGAAGTGTTTGGTGATGTTTATAAGATCGATTTTCTTGCCACTACCGTCTGGGAAATAGGTTCTCCCTTCCAGCCTGGCTTTGTGAATGCCGAACAACCTACGGGCAGGCTCGTTACTTTTCCCAACAACGAGATCCTTTCCGGAACTATTATAAACCTTACCGGCGATTTCCCATTTGTTTGGGATGAACTGGTCATGCCTGTTGCAAACGAGTCAGAGATAAGCACCGCAATTAAGGTAATGGAAGATGGCGCCACAGAGGTTTTGGGGAAGTATATGGCTACACCTGCCAGGAATTATTCAACCATTTTACAGCGGGCCGGTTTAGACGATAATGTACCCCAAAAACCAATGGTGTTTGTTTCAGCAAGTGATTCCTGGACGGAATTAACCATTCGATACCTCGTGGGGGCAAGAGAAAGGAGAAGGTGGAAGAGTGACTTGTTAATCAAACTTAGCGGAATTATGAACAAACCTGAATATAAAAACAAAATTATACCTGTATATCCCAGACAGCAGGTGCAATTTATCACTTCGGATGGCATTTCTCATCATAAACCAGGTTAAATCATCTTTTTTATTAGAAAAGATTCGTGAGGATTTCTCAATTATTATTCCTTGCGTACCATCAGGTGCCTAACATTTTCTTTTTGTAATGTAAAAACAATGTTTATCAAAAAAAAACAATCACTTATCAATAAAATGAGATTTAATGATCTTAAAAGCCGATACTTTTCGATATATGAATTACATTGCAAGTAAGTATCTGTTAAACGTTCAAATTAAATAAAGCTATGAAACTCTCTTACAAGATTTTTTTACCCGCCTTTTTTATCTTTTTCAACAGTATTTTTTTAGCAGCAGAAGAGAAGACGGTGACAGTATCAGGTATCGTTACTGACCAATCAACCAATCCGATAGAGGGAGCGATTATAATGGTAACAAATAATGATGATACCGTCTACAAGCTCTCTTCCGGACCAGACGGATACTACGAGTTTCAGGTACTTGCTGATATTCCCTCATCCATCCATTATTTTGGTACGCATAAGGGATACGGCGTAGGTAATGTTTACCCAAATCCCGTGAGCACAAACACCACAGCTATCATTTATTACCGCTCGCCCGAAAGGCAAATTAAGCCTCACCTGGAGATTTTGGATGTCAGCGGACGCAAAATTTCCAGTCCGTGGAACCTGCAAACCGGAACTTATTTTTACCGGCTTGTTTTTGAAGATAACCACATTACAAAAGCCCGTGCATTTAATGTTGCTGATGCCGGAAATATTTCATTTGAACTGCGCAAACAGGAATTGCCAGCTTATTTAGAGTCAGGTGCAGCGCTTAAAAACTCATTTTTAGCTGAACCCATTGCAGGCAATACACTCACCCTTGTTTTTCAAAAAACAACTTACGAAACACAGGAAAACACCCTGGTGTTGGAGACAGAAAATGAAGTTTACAATGCTGCACTTACCAAAGCAATGCTTCCAATGGCAGATTTTAGTGTTTCAGGTGAGTTAAAAGAAGGAAAAGTCGTAAGTTTCGATGCTTCCTCCTCTACAGGCAGCTATGGAGAAGCCTTAACATATTCCTGGCTAATTGGTGATATTGCGCGTACAACGCCCAATGCTGCCTCACAGATATTCATGCAGCCCGGACCTGTCAATATAACCCTATCCGTTACCGGCAAATATGGGGCAACGCAAACCATTCAAAAGCAAATTACAATTGAAGAATCACCTGCTCAGGGCTATGCCGAAGTACTGGGACAGGTATTTGATACGCATGGCCAACCGCTCGACAGCGTGTACATACATGTGCATCAAAAAGATACGGTTTATATGACGAACCGTGATGGCGAAGCTGGGCTCGATAGCCTGCCCACAGGCAAATTGATGCCTTTAAAGCTTACCAAGCCCGGCTATGCAGCCCAATATATTACACTCGAAATTCCGGCTGCAGATACACAAACCTATTTTGAAGCCACCCTGCTTGAGCGGGAAGCTGCCATTATACTTGAAGATATTGAAAATGGTGGAGCTGTTAAAGGCACCGATGGTGCTATTGTAGAATTACCTGCCAATGCTATGATGTTTGA
>JGI11876J12873_1000167_pt1 | contig 13086 bp, 13 predicted proteins | sample ElkSloMetagenome_4_FD_12873 | JGI IMG/M metagenome (IMG submission 12873) | reverse complement strand
GCTTTGTCGCCCAATCAGCCGCTTGGCGGTACAAGTCGGCGTTGAATGATTCAAACCCAGCGATTAAGACGATGCGTTTCATAGACCCAAGCCCGAACGATTTCTTCATACTTCAATCTTAATGGGTCTGGGGGATAAAATCCTGTTTTGTCTAGATTGTTCCAGATGTTGTATGCAACGTCCATACAGGATTTTAGCGACTTCAACCTAAGGAAACAAGCTTAAACGAATCCATAGCTGCCGTGCCGTTACTTGTGCTTGACTGTTCATCTCTAAATGAGTGATCGTTACTCTTGCAGTAGGTGTTTTAGCCACAAGTGTTCCCGAATCACTGTCTACTTGGAAATGGTCGTCCCATAGATCTTGCCTTGGGTGAAACAGAGGAACGTCCTGATTGGATTCAGGATCGAGTCCACTGATACGAGTTCCTTTACGAAGATTGCAAGAACGACAAGCGAGAGCGAGATTGAATTCGGCATCAACGCCGCCTCGGTACAAGGGTATGATATGTTCGACTTCAAAGGGGAAATTGAAAACTAATTCAGGCGCATGACAATATTCACATCGATGAGTAGCACGGTCAGCAACTAAAGTATAGAAAGAGTTCATTGGCTCAATTGCTGTACCAAAGCTGCACTTCGGGCTGTGGCTGCTTTCAATTCAGCCTCGACAAGACTATCCAGTTCAGCTTGTTGTTCTGGAGGTAGCATCTGTCCGCGATCGCGTGCTGTTCGCCATCGATTCATCAATTCAGATAAACGCTGTTGTTCAAAGGCACTAAAAAACCAGTCAGGGCGAAAACTCTGGAGAATCAGTAGGGTATCTAATTCATTCCCTTCTAACTGAGCGGTCAATGCATCTAGCGCTTCACCTGCGGTTTTACCTGTTGATTGCTTGTTACCTGCAATCGCTCGATAAAGCCTATCACCGCTTGCATCGGATACTGGCAAGATAGCAACTGTCGTCATGTCTTTACCGGAGAGTCTGTTGTTCACCAATTATAGTTGGTTCAAGGCTGTTAAAACCCCTCCCTAACCCTCCCTAAATCAACCCCTCCCTAACCCTCCCCTTGCCAAGGGGAGGGAACTCGAACAGCTAAAATCGCGGAACTAAACAAACAAAGTCCGCCGAGGCGGACTCAGGAAAAATCAGGGAATTATTCACCATTTACAGAAGTTTGATATTCGAGAAATTAAACTCCTGAACGGACTCTTTTCCATCGGTTTCTGTACGAATAATCCGCTGGGTCAGGATAACATAGTCGCCAACCTTTTCGTAATTATCTTCAAACACACTTTTACCGCCCTTTTGTTCACCCGTTTTGGGGTCATGGTAGACGGAATCATAACGGTGAGAAAGATAACCTTCGCCTGTGTTGTGGGAACTAAAGGTGTTAATCGTGACGACAACGCCGTGGATGTGACGGTGGACGTGGGTTACTTCATTATCACGGACTTTATAGCGATCGCCTTCTGATTTACCACCCATTAACAGTTCCACAGCACCCGTCTCATCGGTATCTCCGAAGGTGAAGGTATTCTTTCCGTGGGTGTCTTCAAAGGAACGGCGAACCCGATGAATCGCGGTTTCCCAGAGTTGAGAGTGAATCGCTTTCTTGGCGTCTTCGTCTTCGACATCGAAGACTTCGGCTTTCATATCCGGGTTAACCCGAACCTTCCCTGTAACCACCTGATCATCCTGTTTGAATGTCACATCTGCGGTGTAACCGGGGAAGTTGTGATCCCAGGTGTAGCGGTTCTCATACGCCGCCCGAAAGAAATCACGAGCTGATGTTTGAACTCCAACCATCTGCCTCTCCTATCATTTTAGTTGCTGTAAACTAGCATAGTCGGGACTATCTAGCCTGTATAGACCCCAAGTGGGTACTGTCTGTGTCAACTACGCCATCGGGGAGATAGGGGAAAATAGTGAGTGGTGCAAGATGTGACTTAAACGGCAAAGATTTTAACATCAACCCCGTTTATTGACTTACAACTTCTAATTTATAGGTGAGACAATTTTTAACGTTTTAACCACAGGAATTATAGCTTCAGTTGTCAGGATAAATTGCTTTCTAATAAAAGGAGAAGTCATCGCGGACAGAAGACCCCCGTAATCCAGGTTAAAATTCACTTCATCTCCAACTTGTAAGTTGTGGTTCTTGCCGTCGAGAATAATATGATCACTGCTAGCTCCTAGTATTTCTAGCTTTTTCTTCGATTTCAAGCTAGATACCAGAACGTCCTGCCTTCCCAAAGCAATAATCACTCTCTGGCTAATTCCTCGATCTGAGAAACTAGGAACGTTTCCAAAAGCATCTTGACAGATCTCGCCAAATGGTAGGGAGGGCTTTGTCTTGGACTCAATAACTTCGGCAACGAGTTTGAATGCCTCTGTGTGTAAACCTGGAATCGCTTTTCGGTTCACAGTTTCGCACCCTAAAAGGATGGATTCACCCAAGCGAAGATTGTTGATATTGCCGATATATTGAGCCGATTTATACCATTCATAATTAGCCGAATTACCGCCGGATATTATTTCCAAATCAATCTGAAATTCTTTTTTGATGCCATTAACCAGTTCAGACAATTTATGCATATTTTTATTGTCTGGCTTTACTCCACCATAACAAGCCAAATTGCAGCCAATACCAACAATTTTTATACGGGATAGAGAAAGAATTTTCCTGATAAATTGAGAAAGATCACCAGGAAGTACGCCTTCCCGCAAATCTCCCAACTCTACCATCACAATTATTTGATGATTTCTATTATGTACTTTTGCATAATAGGAAAGTTGCTTAATCGTCTCGATTTCAGTGTTTAGACTAATGTCTACACTTGTAACCACAGCTTCAGCCTGACTTAAAGGAGTGCGTAGAAGCACAAACTGAGTGGATATCCCAGCCTTTTTCATTTTTTGAATGTTTTCAATGCGAGAGTCAGCAATAAATCTGACTCCACCTTGAATCATTGCCTCGACAATAGAAGGTTCTCCTAGCACTGCTTTGGAGACTCCCATCAATGAAATTCCTCTGTGCCCATAAAGTTCACATAGCATTCGGGCATTGTCCCGTATTTGAGATAGGGAAATTTCTATCCTTGGCATAAACAATTTCATTGATTATTTCCAGACGATTACGTCTACCTCATTCCCAATACAGGCATTTTTTCTAAAGTCTTCCCCTCGATGCTTTGATTCAGGTTGGGAAAATGATCACATAAGGCTTGAATGATTTTTTTGCATCCATGATTCAAGACATCCATTGTCGGCAATTGAAACTGCTTCTCATAATCCTCTATGATTGTCAAAATCTCTTCATCTGCTAGGTTTTCATGGCTTAATGCAATCGCCATAACTTTAGCTTGAGAAATCGCTTCAATCAGTTTAATTTCGCTCTCAACAGTTGGCATTGGCAAATGAGGAAAATCGCACCGAAATTTCCTAGCTGGTGGATGTTGAAGGATAATACCATCGGGCATACTTCCTTTCAAGATGCCGAGAGAACTCATAAAAGCGGGATGACTAACGGCACTCTGTCCCTCAACTAAAATGATGTCGGGATATTCGTTCTCAAAGGCTTGAATAATAGAGTTTTCTATTTCACCAATCACAAATTGGGAAACTAAAGCATCAATCGATATGCCATACATTGCTCCCTGCATCAAACCAGTTTGACCCGTCGCTACCAATACTGACTTTATGCCGAGAGTCTTGAGGGACTTGTTGAGTTCTATTGCGGTTGTCATTTTGCCGCAAGCACAATCTGTACCTAATATGGCGATTACAGGAACATTAATTTTAGAGACTTGACCCGTAAAGACGTGCAAATCTTGTAATTGTGGAGGTTTTCTGATATCTTTAATTTGGATATTATGTTGGGCAGCCATCTGGGTAAACTCTTGATCTTCAGAGAAAAACTGATGAAGACCGTTAATGATATCCATTCCTTTTTCCATGGCTTCTAAGATAAGAAACCGTTCTGGCTGGGATATAAAGCCATCTAAAGGAGCTTTGCCATAAATGTAACAGTTGGGAACCTCTGAAAGGTTAATTAATGCTTCATTTAAATTAGCAAAAATGGGTATACCATTCTTTTCTTGCCCTAATTCTTCCCCTGCGTCTTTACCCGCTCGTGAACTATCAATCACCCCAACAATTGTATACAGTTCAGAGTGTCGAACCAACCCAGCGGCAGTTTTTCCGTCGGCTAAACTAAATTGATTTTCGCAGTAAACTAAAGCCGTTTCTTTTCTGATTGTCATTTTAAGTTAGTTTCTTTCAATTTCTTTTCACGAATCAGGATACTTTTTGGTGATTGCCAAGCATTTCGACAATTTATAATTTTATCTACATACTTGAAATCCTTTCCTGGTAAGATTCCTGTTAAATCGTCTTGGAAAAACTTCTGTTTAAGCTAGCCATTTCAACCACAGCCTCTCGCTGAAACTGAATCACACAAGAGGCTGATTCCCGATAATGGATACGGCTACAGGTGGATACTTTTAGTGTGATCGTGTTGGGGGTTGAATCGAGTAACCGTTGCACCGTACAAGGTTGCATCTTATTCTTACAGTAGGCAATGATGCGATCGCCAACTTTAATATCGAGTGCTTGAATGTTCATGAATACTCCTCCTTTGGGTCAATGAGTTGGCTGTGTCAGTCGTATCCAGTACGAAAAACGGTTTATCGGTACGACTCAACCGAGAGACCATTAATTGTCTTGGAGGTGTCGTGATTGGCTACGGCTTTTATCGCTCAAAGCCCGTCAGATCATCAAGAGTAGATTCTTGCTCCTAGCTACTCTACTGTTGTAGTACCTCTTCAGAGTAGCATATAAAAATGGCTAATTATATCAAAGTTAAATTTTTATCGTCAAGATAATGTCGCTATACTGTAATTACTGTTCACACAGATAAAAAAATGAACTCTCCTAAGCGTTCAGGTTAAACTATGCTGACTTATTTAACAATTCGTTCAAAATGATAGATTATGACCGTGCCAAGTACGATGAACCGTTCTCTCCACAGTTTCTTCCAAGCGATCGCAGAGGCTCGTGATGAGCAGGAACTTCGCCTGCAAATCATGGACGAATTAGGGGAGCATTTTCAGGCGCAGTATTGGGGGCTGTGTCTGCTCAACGAAGATTCTCACGCGGCTGAGGTGCAGATGCAAGGGGGAGCAGATACGGAGGGGTTTATGGCAGATTACAATACGTTAGCGCGAAAGGTCGATCCGGTGTTACGCTACGTCATCGAACACCATGCTCCCGCCCATGAACAACTGGTATTCTCTCCAGAGGTTTGGAAACAATCTGAACTGTACCAGAATTGTTATGCTCGCTACGATCACGAGCATGTGATGATGGGTCCGATTGTCAGTGGGGGGCGTTTGATGGGTGGGGTATATTTTGCCCGTGCTTCTGATGCGCCTGCGTTTGATTATAAAGACTTGGCTGATTTAACTGGATTATGTTTGCATTTATCCTCACGTCTGGCTACCTTGCGATCGCAAGCCAAAAAATCCCAGTCTCTCGTCGCTAATCGCCTCACCCCACGGGAACGGGAAATTGCTGACTTGGTTGCCAAGGGGTTGACAAATGCAGAAATTGGTGCTGAACTTTGGATTACCCAAAATTCCGTGAAGCAGGCGTTGAAACGGATGTTCCGTAAACTGAATGTATCAGCGCGTGCAGAGTTAGTAGCGCGATTGCAAGATACTGTGTAGAGACGTTGCATGCAACGTCTCTACAATCGTGTAGGAAAAGGGTTCAATAATGTTATACAACCCTAGATATTGCCAGAAGGAAATCAGTTGACAGGAAAATTCCAATGTAGGGGCGGGTTTAGGAAATCAATGAACGGGTAAATGAATACATTTCATACAAAACCCGCCCTTCAACGGTATTGAACCTAACCGATAACCTCAATTCAAAATCCACCCATTACGGTTAAAAATAGGGCGGGTTTCGTTGTTTTATTTGGGGTGTGTCCACTGATTTAATCCCTAAAGGAAGTCCCTACACTATCATGGTGCGATCGCGGCGGTTATCAATGGCGTTAAACAGATGGTTAATTTAACCGACAAACATCAATTTATTTATTTGCCCTCATGTTTAAAATATTAGCAGAGTCTGAGCTATAAAAAATCCGATTGCCAAATATGAACAGCACGTTGGGCAAAATGCCTCTGGCGTACAGCAATTGTATCCGGGTTCCATTCTTCAGCCGTAATTCGTTGAGTGAGCTGATAAACACTATTCTGATATTTTTCTTGCTTACTCTGATAGTTTTTTTGTCCGATATCCCGATTAAATGAGGGTTCTAATAGGGTCAGATTTCCCAGACGATAAACCATTTCCTCTAATTGCCGCTCCGTNAAATATTGCCGCCATTCATCGGTTGGTACTTCCGGAAGAATATGCTCAATAGAGAAACTATTTTCCTCTACCTGTATCCCTGACGCATCTACCTCTAACTGACTGAGGATATAACGAACGAGTTTACGCTTTTGCCCTTTTGTCGAGATTGAGAGCAAAGAAAAGTCCTGTTGAAATTTTTCGTCGGTGACATATACCGGACGAAGAGTATCAAATACTTGTCGTGGCGTTGTGATAGTTCCTTCAGCAATATTAGTGGCAACAGTATTGTAAACTGATTCCAGTTCATTCGGATTTAAGCGGCTAACAATACTATAGCGGAACGAGATGACAAGGATGAGCTTGAGTAAGCGCGTGAAATTTTCCGGAGAAAACTGCTGATAGGCAGCAAATAGAGTCGGGTAAGCCTGTTTGACTCGAAATAAATTCAACTCACGGATGTAAGGTTGGTTCTCCGGAGTATCACGCCAGAATTCATCATTGGGATTGCTAAGGGCGACATATAAACTACTAAAGTTCTCAAGCTGATCCAATAAATCAAATGCTTTGGTTGCATCATTAACCGATGATCGAACCAGCTTGAATAAACGTTCACGCCGCACTCGAGTATGGTTTAAACTCAAATAGTAACGCAGAAATTCTGGGAACTTCTCCATCTGAACTGTATTGATAATGCGTCGCCATTGGCGCTGTGCTTCTTGTAAGTCATCGGGTCCTCGAAAGAGTGAGAAGAGGTAATTTTTTAACAGATCAGTGGAGGTTAACTCTATTCCTCTAGCATTTAATGTCTCAAAAACCGTATAAGCATTCAGTTCATCTTCAACGCTGATTTGAATTAACAGCAGTCCTTGAGCCACTGTATCGGTAATAAACATTGCCAATTTTTCGCCATCTTGAGTCACCTCTGGCAGTTTTTCTAATTGAGTGAAGAAGTATTCAAAAGCTTGCCATAGGAGTTGATTGGATTTCGAGAGAGAACGAATATTTAGGGGTTTTCTCAGGTTAACTAAATTACTTTGATAAAAATCATTATTATTTTCATTCAAAATCAGTTTACTTGAATATCGTAGAGAACGAGGGTCTCGATCACCGAGATAAGTCCGCTTGAGAATTTCTTGTCGTTCTTGGTTGGCTTGAGGCTCAATATCTTTCTCGACAAGCTGTTGGAGCATTTTAATAACAGCAACGGCAATAATACTGAGTGTGGCTAGGCGTTGCTGACCGTCAATAATGGTAAATGATTGATCAGTTGTCCCAGAACGTTGCAGGACAATTGCTCCCATATAATGACTGATACTAACATTATTATGCAGCATTAAAATATCCTGCCAAAGGTCTTCCCAATTCTCCACCGTCCAGGAATAATCCCGTTGAAACGGCGGGACTCGATAGATTTTTCCGTTGCTAATTAAATCGCCGAAGCTAGTCGTGCGAGTATCTAGGAGGTTAATCCGAACCATAACAAAAAGGTAGAAGGTAAACGACAGAAGGATGTGCAAACTAGATAGATTATCAAGGGGGTAGTCAACTCAGATTTGGTATCACTGGCTTGGAGGAGATGGGGGATCTTGAACACAGGACTTACGCAGACACACCACGGATGGGGATAAAGGTGCGTTACGCTACGCTAACACACCCTACAAATAGAGCCTTTGCGTAAGTTCTAGAACAGTTTGCTAAACTAAGGTTAACAAATAAACAGCAACCGATGGTTACAGGTTTAGGGATTACTGATACTATAAAAAGCTTAAATGATCTGCGGGTGCGCTGTAATTTGCGTCAAGCGGATGATGATAACTTTTTCAGCGAGTGGGTTGATGATTTACCCGAACTCAACGAACGGGAACAGGCGGGTGTTGCTCGGATTAAGCAACGCTATGATTATCATCGCGGCGATGGTTTGTTATTGGAAGGTACAATTAATCTGGTGGTCGTTTCGCCGCTATTGGAACTTGCAGGGTTTCTTGATCCACCTTTCCGCATTCGTTCGCCTTATGGGGTTGGGTTAGAACTTGATGATCCTGAAGAAACGATTCGCGGTTTTATTGATACGCTAGTTGTACAAGAACAACTTTGGATTTTGGTGATTGAGTCGAAGCGAACCAGTATTCCCGTTCCGGCGGCTTTACCGCAGTTAATGGCTTATATGTTAGCGAGTCCCCAGCGGGGGAGTTCAGCGTTTGGTATGGCGACAAATGGGGATGAGTTTGTGTTTTTAAAGCTGAGTCAAGGAGATAGTCCAGAGTATGATGTATCGCGGACTTTTTCGCTGTTTCCCAGGCGACATGAGTTAAGTGAAGTTCTACGGATTTTGAAACGGTTGGGACAAGTTGTGGTGGAGTGAGAGTATTCTTCGTAAAACGGCAAAAGTAATAAATTGTGCTACATTGGTATAAATGTACTATAAAAATGGTTCTCTAAAAAATGGCAGTCTGCAATCTTTTCTCAAAACGTCACAAAAAACTGAAGGGGGAAGTTCCTGATGTCTATCAGTATGACAATATCCCTCGTCCGCTCCGCGTACAGATTGTTCATATTATGCACGATGCTATGGGTAATGTCCATAGTCGGCACACTGAAAATATATTTCAGTTGATTCATGATATATTGTGTCGTGAATATGGGAAATTTTCTTTATCAGATGACGTTTATGTGAGAGGTATAGATCACGACAATGATGTATTAAAATTTTTGATTAACAGCAATGATGTGGAGCAAGTTCTGGACGTTGTAGAGCTTAGCTTTAAAGCCATTGACACATATTATCGAAAGGAAAATTTCAGACACTTTACTCAATCTAAAATAACCCCCGATGAAGCAATTGAGGAGTTAAACATCAGGTTTAGGGAACAGGGCGTAGGCTATCAGTACGAGTCGGGCGAAATCATCAGAGTTGATTCTCAGATTATCCATTCTGAGGCGGTAAAGCCAGTTTTGCGTTTACTGAGCGCTCATAGATTTCAAGGAGCAAATGAGGAATTTTTGCAAGCACATGAACATTATAGACATGGGCGCTATAAAGAATGTCTTAATGACTGTCTTAAAGCTTTCGAGAGTACGATGAAAACAATTTGCGACAAGCAAGGTTGGAGTTATCAACCTACAGACACGGCAAAGAAACTTATTAACGTATGCTTTCAGAACGCTCTAATTCCAACTTATTTACAGAATCAAGTTACATCACTCAGGTCAAGTCTTGAAAGCGGTGTTCCTACCGTTAGAAACAAGCTCGGAGGTCATGGTCAAGGTTCCCAGCCTTGTATTGTGCCACAATATTTTGCCGCTTACCAACTTCACATGACGGCGAGTACAATTTTGTTTCTGATTGAAGCGGAGAAGGCACTACCTTGAGGATACTGGCTATTATAACTAGCTTCTTGTTTACACTAAGCAACCGTTGCGATCGCCTATCTATTATACGGTGACTAATGCCTTATCTTCTTCCCACGACAGCAATGAATCGAGTTTTCCGGATTCTGAAAATGTTCGCGCCGCTAGCAGACAACGCAGCCAATCAACAGACATCTTTGCGGGATAAAACCCTTCTTGTCCGCCAATAACGAGTTTTTCGGTTGCTTCAGGTTTGGATAAATCAACTAAATTATAAAAGTCTAGATTATCGAAGGTGACTGAAACGACATATTTCCCAGCATAACCACCGCCAATCGTCATGTAAGTCTCATCATCGGCGGCTAAGGTAACTAACGTTTGATTTTTTCCATTTAACTGGCGGATAGCTGCTTCTATCTGACTCCAATCCGGATTTTCAATTAAGTTACCTTCATTCTTGTTGCCAACCCATTTTTTGATTGATAGGTTTGATACAAACATCATGCGCCTAGTTGGTCAAAGTAATCCAATAATTATTAGGATAGGACTTACATAAAGCCTCTATTCGTAGGGTGTGTTAGCGTAGCGTAACGCACCTTTGTCCCCATAAGTGGTGTCGCTGCGAAAGAGTACAGGGCGACCCGATTAAATTGAGTGGACAATGGTGTTGATTGGTGCAAGCGGGTCGCCCCTACAATGTGCTATATTCCTTGGAGCGATCGCGCTCTATCCTTCCTCTGGCTTTCGACCTATAATGGTACGGTGTCGCGGGTCACTCGCCACGGTAACAATATATTCAAATCCCACTGTCTGCATCAGCCCTTCTACCTCTAAGGTGTAATAATCATCTGACCAAGGTTCAGTACTTTTCATCAAGGTAAACAGTACAGGTGGCAAATTTTGGATAACGGGAGATTTGGGGTTATTATCTACGATCGCCAAATAACCTCCAGGACGCAAAACTCTTAGTATTTCCTGGAAAATCTCCTGAGTCGCTTGACGCGGGAGTTCATGAATCACGAATTGAAGTGTCACTAAGTCAAAGGAAGCATCAGATAATCCTGTTTCCTCAGCTTTGGCGTGAATCCACTCAATTTCACCCTTGGTATCACGGTATTGAGCCACCGCTAACATATAGGGGGATAAATCTAATCCTACGGTTCGCACCGGGGTATCTTGACGGCTTTGGTAATAGTCATGTAGCGCTCGGCTTGAGATACCCACAGAACAACCCATGTCTAGAATATCCTGGATGGGTTGGGTACAATATTCAGCTAAGACTTGGTGAAAATTCCCCCGCAACCGTGCTTGAGCTTCTTGCCAAGTCAACGCCTCATCACGCCATACCCTTAACCCCATTGAATAGGTAGCGGATTCGGCTTCAAATGCAGCCGACCAACATAAGTTACCTTGATCGTAGGCATGAAAGGGAACCTGGTAGTAGTCGGGATAGGTAATGCTTTGATTCGTAATCGTTTCCAGATAGGCTTGTACCCCTGACGCGGCTAGTTCTTGGTATCCCTTGCGCCAAGGAATACCATTTTTCTCCGCCGTCTTGATCAGGACTTGCCGAGCTTGGTGTTTCATCACATTATAAATCGGCTTCGTCTGAATCAGAACGTTGACCAATCGGGAAAGAAGGTCATCACCCGCCCAATCGGGTTTGATTTTGTCACGGATCAAAGCACATCCCTCACAATCGCAATCTTTTTATTCTAATGCTTCAACACCAAGCGATAGCGTGGTTTACCATGGCGCAGTTTTTCCATCGCTTCATTCACCTGCTCAAAGCTGAAGGTTTCCGTAATCGGCTCAACACCCTGTCGTGCAGCGAAATCCAGCATTCGCGTAATGGTGACTGGACTCCCCAGGGGACTGGCTGAAATTGACTTTTGACCAAGAATCAGGGGGAAAATGGGGGTAGAGAGGGGATTGGGGATGACTCCAACAAAGTGTAACCGACCTTTGGGACGTAATGCAGCGATGTAGGCGTTCCAATTGAGGTCAGCACTAGCCGTGGAGAGAATAAAGTCAAAGGAATTTTGCACGGCTTCTAAGGCGTTGACATCGCCCGAATTGATAAAATGAGTTGCTCCCAATTCCCGTGCTTCTGCTTCTTTGTCCGGACTACTGGAAAATGCCGTGATCTCACACCCCCAAGCCTGGAGGAAACGCAGCGCGATATGACCTAATCCACCAATACCAATCACGCCAACGCGATCGCTCGGTTTAATGTCAAACTGAACAATAGGGTTAAATACGGTAATCCCGCCGCAGAACAAAGGACCAGCGGTAGCGGGATTGATCCCATCGGGTAGGGGAACCACCCAACTGTGATCCGCACGAACCTTATCCGCGAATCCACCATGACGACTGACAATGGTTCCTTCTGCATTCGCGCAAAGGTTCTGATTCCCTGACATACACCATTCGCACGTCATGCAGGAACTCGAAAACCACCCTAATCCAACTCGTTGTCCTAGGTTGAGGGTGGTGACTTTATCGCCCAATGCAGCAATTGTACCTACAACTTCATGACCTGGAACAAAGGGATATTCAGTCATTTCCCACTCATTGTCCAGCATACTCAGGTCACTGTGACAAATCCCACAATACTCGACATTAATCTCTACCTCTTCATCGCCGAGACTACCGGGATCGTACTCGAAGGGTTGGAGTTGTCCTCCGGGTTCATGAGCAGCGTAAGCTTTAATCATGGTGAAATCTATAATAGTTGCTGTCTTTAATATTAAAGGATTGAACCACCTTCTATCGCAAAAATGGTGTACCCTTAGTTACGGTTGATGGCAACAAACCAAACTATACTAATTTATATAAAGATTCCTCAAACTCTGACATAAGACGAATGACCAATGGAACAGGACGTTTTCCGCGAACTTGCTAACACGCTGCGATCGGCAATTGGTCTACTGGATGGGGAACAGAACGCCCAACTCCGCCAAGACGCGATCGCACTCTGCGATTATCTAGAGAATCCGATTTTCCGCATTGCTGTTTTTGGTCCGTTTAATTACGGGAAATCGACGTTACTCAATGCTTTACTGGGGAAACGTACCCTACCTATCGATTTAATCCCCACCACAGGCGCGGCGATTCATATCTGTTACGGGAACGAATTACACACGCGCATTACGCTCTCCAATGGTCAACAAATTAGCGAAAACGGTACAGATGTCCTGAAACAGTTTGCCATATTAGATGACCAACGGCGGATGCGGCAGGATGTGACTAATGTTGAGGTATTTTGTCCCCATCCGTTCCTGAAAACTGGGGTAGAATTGCTGGATTTACCGGGAACGGATGATCGGGAAGCCCAGGAAACCTTAGTTCGCGACCAACTGCTCACGGCGGATT
>JGI11876J12873_1000165_pt1 | contig 13222 bp, 9 predicted proteins | sample ElkSloMetagenome_4_FD_12873 | JGI IMG/M metagenome (IMG submission 12873) | reverse complement strand
CACAAATCCCATGGTGGAATAATAATCTCTTCGGGTTCAATTTGGGCAGTTTTTTCAGTTGTGGCGTCTGAACTCTGGCTAGGCGTCATGGGAATACCAAGGAAAGTGGTTACTTTTTAGTTTAGTCGGTGGTCGTCAGATCTCAGAGATCGTATTATTTTATACAGTCTAAGAGGCTCTACCTGTTCGGTGAAACGGCTAACGCTGAATCATGCCTGCGATCGCGATTCTCCGACTGTTGAGTCATACCCTCAACTTCAGGGTACAGGTGACGATGATTATGGCACATTCATCCTAATGAAGAGGTCAACAGAGGGTTTGGGTGGTGGAGACGCGATCGCTATGTGTGAAAGAAACGTTTGTCAGGGGGATGTAGAGGTGGACTGAGGGGGTTATACCTATACATTAGTGAAAATTTTTAAATAAATGTTTTAATTTCGGTTTAAAATTAAAACAATCGAGTTATTCTTGTTCTAACTGTGATATCCAGGAGTCCTTTGTGGTTAGCGGATTTAACCGACCGGAAACCATAGCCTTGACGGGTATCAGCTCTAGTCGGTTAAGTTACTTAGATCGCACTGAGCTGATTGTTCCCAGGAAGTTTGGCAACCCTAAGCATCCTAAAGTCGTTTACCGATGGGAACAAGTCTTGGAAATTAAGACGATTGAAAGGTTGAGAGAAAAACTCTCACTTCAAGAAATTCGGCGGGTGCTTGAGTTCTTGAGAGTAAAGAATCACAAACCTTCTCTTTTTGCTCATAGTCTAGTTTTCGTTAACTCCCAACTTTATCTGATTGAAGATGTCAAAGATTTTGGGTTAACAGTCTTGGAGGCGTCAGGGAAAAACAAAGGACAGGTTGTTATTCGGGAAGTTGGTCCAGTTGGTGACGTAATTACTGAGCTATGCCGGGAAGCCGAAAAACATCAAGTTTTAGACTTTGACAAGCGGATTTGTCTAGGAGCTATAAATCCAGTTGACAAGTTAGTGACGAATTAGATATCCCATGGAGTTAGCGGTATGTCTTCCCAAACTGCGATCACAACTTCATATCTACAAGTTATGGAAGCAACAGGCTTCTATCGGAATGGCATTCCAACATCTGGCGTTATTCCAGCGGCATCACTTCGTAGTAACCCTCAACAACTTGATAAACGGATTAAATACAGTGCAGTTATTAACCCTGAACAGTTAAATGCTACAGCAATTTTTGAGTTATGTGGATCGCCTTGCATCTATTTTACTCAACTGCGAGAATCAGATCCTGAGCCTCAAGAACTAGCTCGGTTGCATCAATTGTCTTGGAATCATGGTTTAGCTCCAATGTTGTGGGTTGTGACTCCAACTAAGGTTTTACTCTATAACTGCTATTCTCAACCGACAGAAAACGATAGAAATAATCCAGAGCGACATCTGATTGAGATTTTTCAGCAGACTGAAACTGGATTGAAGCAATTAAATCAGTATGCCAGCCGTATCCAAATTGAGTCAGGTGAATTTTGGCAATGGGAAAAAGCTAAGCAAATTGATCGCAAGCAAAGAGTTGATGCGGTTTTGGTTAAAGATTTAACCGATACGGAAGAGATTTTAGTCGAGGATAAAAGGTTAAACCGTTCGGTTGCTCAGAGTCTTTTGATTCAGTCTATCTTTGTCGCTTATCTTCAAGATAGAGAAATCCTTGATTCTCAGTTGTTACAGCGACAATTCGGATTCAATAGTTTTACGGAAATCCTAGAGAATAAGTCAGCCACTGAGCATTTATTTTCCTGGATACAAAGAACATTTAATGGAGACTTATTTAGCTTATCCAGCGAAGAGATAAATCGAGTGCAGCTAAAGCATTTAGAAGTGATCAAAAACTTTATCGGTGGGCTGCAAAAATTGAAAACGGGTCAACTACGTCTTTGGCGAGCCTATAATTTTAAAGTAATTCCTGTCGAGTTAATTAGTGCAATTTACGAGAAGTTTATTTATGCAGAAGATGCCAAGTCTGCCAAAGCTAATAGTACCCACTATACACCAATTAATTTAGTTGACCTAGTTCTATCAGAAGTCTTTAAGGAACTTGATGGCAATGCCAAAGTTCTCGACCTTGCTTGTGGTTCAGGCGTGTTTTTAGTAGACGCTTTACGACGATTAGTGGTGAAGCGTTTGGCTAGTGGAGAGCAGAATTACCGTCAGCTAGTTCGTGACACCCTCTACCATCAAATTTATGGTGTAGATATAAAACAAAAAGCTATTCAAATTGCTGCGTTTAGTTTATATCTTACAGCTTTAGAGCTAGATTATGAATTAGAGCGAAATCCTGGTATTTCAGAAGATTTACAATTTGAAAAAATTATTGGCAAAAATTTGTTTATTGGTGATGCTTTTGATGAAGGGGCAGAATTCAATAGAATAGAACCTTTTGCTCATAAGCAGTTTAGTGCAATTGTCGGCAATCCGCCTTGGACAAAGTCGGGAGCAACTAAATCCGCATCAGCATACTGTAACCGTAAGCGTCCTGAAATGGGATACCCCAAAGGATACCCTACGGCTTATGGTACACCACCTGATCAAGCATTTTTGTGGCGTATAGGTGATTTTGCCAATGAAGGAACTTTGATTGGATTAATTTTATATGGCAAACCTTTTTTTAGTCCAGAGCCTAAAGCTAAACAGGCTAGAGAAGCAATTTTAAGGCGTTTTAAACCTCAGGTAATTATTAATTTTTCTAAACTAAGGAGCGAAAAACTATTTCCTAAATCAACAGCTCCAGCTATTGTGCTGATTGCCCAAAATACTTATTCAAAGGATAAAGATTTTTTCTATTTTGTCTGTCCCAATCATTCTTTAGATTACAAGCGACATGGAATGATTGAAATTAGTCCAGAAAACATCAAGCGGCTACCTGTTCTTAGATCTGCATCTGATCCAGATATATTCAAAATTGCTTCATGGGGTACTGCTAGAGATATGATTTTAATTAAGTTTTTAAGAGAGAATTTTATGCCTCTTGAAAGACTTATAAAGCAAGAAGGATGGCATACAGGAAGAGGTTTTTTTTCTGGGAGTGATGGTAAAGAAGCACCTCATTTGTATGGAAAAAAATGGCTTCCATCTGGTCGCCTGCAAAAATATAAAATAGATGTCGGCAATCTACAACTACTTTCTAAGCAAAAACTTCAGCGCCCTAGAAAAGCTGAGATTTATAAAAGCCCATTAGTTATTGCAACCAGAGGACTTAAATCATCAGGTTTCTTTGCGGCATTTAGTCAAGAAGACATTGTTTATGTAGATACATATATTGGTATTTCTATACCATCTTATCAAGTAAATATAGCCCACTATTTGAATGGTATTTTGAACTCATCATTAACTAATTACTTTTTATTTTTAACTGCTTCTTCATGGGGAATTGAACGTGATGAAATCAAGAGCCAAGATTTAGAACGTTTACCTATTCCTCTGCCCAATCAAACTAACAAAATACTTGTTGATCAAGTTATTTCCCTAGAGGAAAAATTGCGTAATCATTGTAGTATAGCTAATGAAGAAGTTTTTAAGCAGGAACTAGATCAAGTTGTCTTTAATCTTTATGGCTTGAATGAAACAGAGCAAAATTTAGTAAAGGACACTGTTAATTTGACAATTAACTATTTCATGAGAAAAGGAAAATCAAAAGCTATTAAATATCCTAAAACTGAAGAAGTAGAATTATATGTAGAACAGTTAATAGGAGTAATTCAGCCATTTCTACAAACCCTAAATGAAAGAAAAATAGTTGCTAAAGTTATTGATGTTGGCAAAGCCCCATTACAGGTAGTCAAGTTCAGTATAGTTCCTGTCTCTAATCAGCAACCTATTGTACAAACTATATCAGGTCAGCAATTAGAAACAGTTCTTAAGAGAATTGCGGAACAATTACCCCAGCAAATCGCCGATCGTATTTATACTCGTCGAGACTTACGAATTTATGTAGGGAAAGATATCTATATTGTCAAACCAGCTAAACGTATTTATTGGACTCGTTCTGCTGGTTTAAATGATGCAGATATTATACTGTCTGAGTATTTAAGAACAAGTCATGCTTCCATTGGATGAATCGAGTGCAGTTGGACAAGCGACTATTAACCTATCTGTAGATATTATTGCCACAATTTTAAATATCACTGTCGTTGCTTGGTCAAAGGTCATAACTATTGATGAGGTTAGTCCAACAATGCTCGAACCAAAAATTGCTGGCTATTTGCGGAGAGCGATGACATCCGAAAAAAACTCTCGTACCGGGTTAAAAAGCCAGCTCCGAATTGAACCCGAAGTTGGCACTTTGGCTTCACCAGATTCAGTTGAACCAGAAGGTAGAATTGACATAAAAATTATCTATAGCTTTGATGAAGAAGAATACTTCGGCATGGAGTGTAAACGAGTGAGTAGCAGCACAACAGGTAAAGACAGAGAGCTAGCTAAAAAATATATTACAGAAGGGATTGTGCGTTTTGTTAACGGTATATACTGTCCTCGTCATGGATGTGCTGCTATGTTAGGTTTTGTGATTGATGGTAATACCAAGGGTTGTATTGAGCGAATTCGTAACCGACTAGAACAAACAAAACAAGAAAGTTGTATCGAGGAGAGTTGGATGGCAGAGAATAGCTTTGGCGCATATCCCAGCCTTTATCGCACTCGTCATCGCCAAAACAAACAGAACTCTTCGATAAACTTGCTTCATTTATTTCTCTCCTGGCAGTAGAAATGTTGCACTCAGCCACAGATAACCGAGGAAACATGATTCGTCTGACTCAACCCAGATGCTCTACTTTGGCTAGAAGCAGTCGGATTAATCCATCGATACGCGATCTCGCAACGCAACAAAATGGGTTTGAGCATTGTGGTGATCTGATTTAACCAGCGAAGACAGCGCAACTACCAACGAATACGAAGGATAACTGGATGGTCGGCTCCGGTTGCGCTACCCTAATTGAGAGTAATCATTGACGATTAGTGACTCTACGCAATCTGATTTCATGGATTCATCCTTCGGCTAAGGACTGGGCAATCGATGCCCGTCTATTGCGCTGGTTAACCTTTCTGTGGCTATTGGTGGGTTTGGCGGTGCTGTTCTCGGCATCCTATCCTAGTGCCGATGCTGAGTTTGGTGACGGTTTATATTACTTTAAGCGACAGCTGATCTGGATTACCCTGGGCATGATCGCCTTTAACTTTTTTGTGCGATCGCCTTTACGTTATATCCTAAGAATTGCCCATTGGTTAATGCTGGTGTTATTGGGGTTGATCTTGATCATCCTGATTCCCGGTGTGGGAACGACAGTCAATGGCGCAACCCGTTGGCTATCCCTGGGTTCTGTTCCCCTACAACCCTCGGAATTAATTAAACCTTTTCTGATCCTTCAGAGTGCTTGCATCTTTGGGCAATGGCAACAGATTTCTGTGCGAGTACGCCTGTTCTGGCTAGGGATGTTTGCCCTAGTGCTGTTGGGAATTTTGCTCCAACCCAATCTGAGTACAACGGCGCTATGTGGGATGACGCTGTGGCTAATTGCACTGGCGGCTGGGTTGCCCTTTTCCTACTTAGGAGGAACCGCCTTGGGAGGCGTGTTACTGGCAACGATTAGTATCAGTATCAAAGAGTATCAGCGGCGTCGGGTGATGTCATTTCTTAATCCCTGGGCTGATCCGATGAATGACGGCTATCAATTGATTCAAAGCCTGCTGGCGGTGGGTTCGGGAGGAACCTGGGGTTCAGGGTTTGGTTTATCTCAACAAAAGCTATTTTATTTACCGATTCAGTATACCGACTTTATTTTTGCCGTATTTGCTGAAGAATTTGGCTTTGTCGGCAGTACGTTGTTGCTGCTGTTGATTGTGGCTTATGCTACCTTAGCAACAATTGTGGCATTGAAAACCCGTCATCCTGTACATCGGTTAGTCGCGATCGGAGCGATGATTGTAATTGTTGGTCAATCGCTGTTAAATATTGGTGTCGCCACAGGGGCTCTCCCGACTACGGGTTTACCCTTCCCATTTTTTAGTTATGGGGGAAGTTCCATGATTGCCAATTTGTGTTCGGCTGGATTGTTGATTCGGGTAGCCAGAGAAAGTAGTGAGGCTCAAGTCGTTTCTTTACAAAACCGTCGCCAATCACCACCTCAGCGGCGTAGGCGACAGAGAACGCAGGGGATGTAGAGACGTAGCATGCTACGTCTCTACATCTTCAATCTTCCAAAATTGGCACAGTCTGATTGGAAGCAGGAGGGGGTAGGGTTTGAGGATTGGTGGCTGGATTGTCTAGGGTGGGTACAGTTACCGAGGGTGGAGTATTTTCCTCGCTTGGCTTCGTAAAAATAAACTCCCGCTCGGTTTCTGCGGGTGCAGGTTCCCGTACTGCTGGCGTTACCGGGTTTGGAGGACTCACCGCTGGTGTTGCTGGAACCCCTGTATCGCTTGTTAGATAGATATGACCTAATGCTCGACCTTGATAAGCACGTCGAGTGAACCGCCAAGCGGGATCAAGTTCAATTTTCAGGAAATTGCCATTACTCAATCCTCGAGTTCTGCCAATTTCCACTTTGGGAGCTTGACGATTCATCCGATTTGTACCAATGAGGACTAACTCGCCATCACGCTCGACAATTCTCAGCAAATAGTCTAATCCTAAATCTTGACCCTCCATGCGAATCGAATAACCATTACTATCAGTGCTACGTCCGCAAATGCCTGTAAAGTCAAAATTGAGCAGTAACGGATCAACGATCGCGGGATTACTTCCCACCTCCTGCCAACAACAAGCGCGTTGGCTGGAGCGCTGTTCAATAATCAGTAATTGATAATTATCATCCCCGAAAGGAGCAGCAACGGCAATAAAATTATCAGAATTGACTTCTTGACTATCAAATGTGCCTGCCTTGAGGGAACTTGAAGCTCCGACGGTAAGTAGAAATGCCGTCGTTAGAACCCCAACGTTGAGCCATCGTAAACGTTTCATAATTAGTGTGGTTGCTGAAAATTTCTACATTCAAAAATAGACGTAGTGAGCGCTCCAAAGATTCCTAATCTAGGATTTGACATCCTCTCCGGTGTGAACGCACAGGGATTCCTACCGATAGGGATTTGGGAACCAAACCGATGGCGCTCATACTTCCCCAGCTCCCAGACGTAGCATGCTACGTCTCTACATTGCTTCCCCAGCTCCCCCAGCTCCCCCAGCTCTAACGACTCCCCTGATCGGGTGAATTGGCATTTACTGGCACAGGATTAACGGCAAAGGTTAAGACTGTCTCATCTACCCCTTTAAGCTTAAGAGAACGATACTTGGCGATCGCATCATCGTCTAACCAATCCGCAACCGATGCCGAAACCAGGATTGAATTCGGTTCAGCGGCTTCTTGCAGTCGGGCGGCGATATTCACCGAAGGACCGATCGCGGTATAGTCGGTTCGTTCATCTCCACCAAACATGCCCACTACAGCAGTGCCTTGATGAATCCCACAGCGGAATCGTACAGGCGGGGGTCCTCCATTACCCACGAGTCCCCTAGCTTGCCACTGTTGATTCAGCTTATCGAGCGATCGCAACATTTGTCGTGCCGAGGCAATTGCCCGTCGAGCTTGTTCGTGAGGACTTAATTCTTCAGGAGCTCCGAAAATCGCTAAAATGCCATCCCCCATAAACTTATCCACCGTACCTCCATTATCAAACACCGCCCGGGTCATCGCTGCCAGATACTCATTCAGCAACTCGGCAATTCGACGCGATCGCAAGGTATTCGACAACTCGGTAAACCCAACAATATCACTGAACAACGAGGTAACCAAGCGCGGTTCTGGATGTAAATCCAGTGCCAATTCTCCCCGTGCAGCTTTCTTTACCATAGCTGGAGGTAAAAAGCGCTTCAGTACCGACTCAGTTAGATATCGATTTAACTCAACCACGCGCTGCTCTTGTTCTTTAAGCGCCAATAAATTCCGGACTTCTGCCAACAATTCCCGGTCATTAAACGGTTTCGACAGATAGGCATCTGCCCCCTTTTCTGTTCCCTCAATCCGGCTGGCTTCGTCAGCTTTTGCTGTGAGCAATATAATCGGTATTCCCTTAAAGTCCTGGGAACCCCGAATAGTATGAATCATATCCAGTCCTGACATCACAGGCATCATCAAATCAGTCACGATTAGCTGCGGATGACACTTCTGGGTCATTTGCCATCCCTCTTCCCCATTCCGTGCTGTCCATACCTGATACCCCGATTGCTTTAAGATACTGCCCACATAAGCCCGTAAATCGGAATTATCATCAACGACCAAAATTCGCGCTACTTTCGCCGCCAAAGGTGTATGTGGCTCAACAGCCAAATAAGCATCTCCCGGCTCTTGAGGTTCGGCTTCGGGTTGCTCTTGGGATTCCCCGACGGAATTCAACTCCAAGTCCGCCAGTTCCACCAATGCCCGACTGGACTGGATTTCCGTGGCAACATCCACAATCTGCTCGACGGGGAGATGAGCTTTTCCTTGTTGTAAATGAATGGTGAATGTTGTTCCTTTTCCCTGTTCCGAGAATACGTCAATTTCTCCCCCATGGAGTTCTACTAATTCTTTCACCAACGCTAATCCTAAACCACTGCCTTCATAACTGCGGTTTACTGAGCCTTCTGCTTGTCGGAACCGTTCAAATAAAAGAGGAAGTTGTTCTTTACTAATACCAATACCCGTATCGGAAATTTTTAGACAAACTTTATTGTCCGTCGATTTAACGGTAATAGTAATACTTCCCCCAGCATTGGTAAATTTCATGGCATTTGACAGGAGATTATACAATACCTTGTCAAATTTTTCTATATCTAAATAAATCTCAGGACAAGGGATGACTTGGCTCAAGAGATTGATATTTTTTTTCTCGCAGTAGGGTTTAAAAGTTTCAACAATTTGATGAATAAATTCAATTAAATTACAGGGACGAAAACTCGGTTGCATCCGTCCTGCATCGAGTCGCTGTAAATCCAATAGCTGATTGACTAATCGCAACAAGCGGCGCGAATTCCGCAGCGCGATTGAACTTTGTTCATACGGTAATCCCTGATGTTGATTAATTGCCGATTCTAGTGGTCCAATCATCAGAGTCAGGGGCGTGCGGAATTCGTGGGAAACATTTTGGAAAAATTCCGTTTTCTGCCGATCTAATTCCATTAACCGCTCGGCTTGATGTCGCGTTTTTTGATAAAGTCGCGATTGCTGAACCGCAATTGCCGCTTGGGATGCCACGGCTTGGGCAAGCTCAATTTCGGATTGCAACCAGTGGCGTGGGGTATCGGTTTGCCGCAGGCTAATACTCCCAATAATTTTGCCATCAACCAATAAAGGCACCACCAAAAGGGCGCGGGCATTTTGGCGCAGGGGCAGGTCAGACCCATTCATTTGGGGATTGGCTGTCAAATCATCAAGCACCACGGGGACTTGGGAATCAATAAGCTGCCGTAATACGGGATTGCCGACAATCGGAACAGCTGACAGAGGAAGTTGAGTGGAGGAAACAGATTCAATGGAGGAAGTAGGGGAATGAGTCAGAGTGACTTGATTATTCTCTGGAGATTGATCATGATGATTAACCGACGTTCCCACTACTTTTGTCGATTTTCCATCATACAAGCCCACACATTGAACAAACTCATCGTCTTCACTCCACAGAGACAGAACACAACCATCAACGTTGAGAGCAACGCCTAATTGTTGAGTAATCGCGGTAAAAATTTCTTGGGGGTCAAGGCTAGAACGAATAGCGCGAGTAATTGTGTTGATTAAGGTTTGTTGGGTGGCTAAGGCGTGTAGCTGTTCATACGCCCGTGCTTGGGAAATTGCCATGGCGGCTTGGTCAGCCACCATCACAACGAGTTGAATCTCGTCATCTTGCCAGCTATAGGGTTCTACACATTGGTGTAAAGCCATGACAGCCACTAATTCCTGTTGACTGATTAGGGGGACGACTAAGCTAGAGCGAATATTCGCTTGTTGATATGCCTGTAGCCGAGCTTGGACTTCGGGACTATCCTGATTAAATCGTTCATCCGTCAATACATCTTGAATAACGGTAACTTCATGGGTTTGCCAAACCGTCTGAGTTAAAAGCGGCGGTAGCGATGAGGTTGCGTCTGTATCTTCACCCGTGGTTTGTATGGTACAGGAGTTGGGTTGCGGCTGTGCTAAGTCTAATGGTGAATGGTTCGGTGATAAGGGTTGCCTACCATTGTCTCTAAACCTTGAAGTTTCGCCACCTGAGTCACTCAGTTGCCGTTGATAGACAAACCATTCATCGACCAACTGCTCTTGCTGGAAGGGACGAAGAATGCATACATCGACTTCTAGCAAGTGACCCACCGTCTCAACAATCCGCTGGAGAACGTCTTTAAGCGGGGAACTACCACTTTTGTCATACTGAGCATTGCGAATGGTATTGGTTACGGTATTCAGCAGGGTTTCCCGACGCAACGCCCGACAGAGTTCACTGGTGCGGGACTTAAGGACATTATGAGTGTCCATGGCTTGCCGCACGACTGACTTCAGTTCCTCGGCATTCCAGGGCTTGGTGACGTATTTAAAGACTTTACCCGCATTGATGGCTTCAACCAGGTCTTCAACATCGGTGTACCCCGTCAAGATAATCCGGATAATATCAGGGTATTGAGCGGCGGTGATACTGAGAAACTCCGTACCACTCATTAGTGGCATACGCTGGTCGGAGATAATCACAGCCACATCTCCTTCAGCTTCCAAAATTTCTAGTGCGGCAGGACCATTGTCTGCCCGCAAGACTTTATAGTCACGATGGAATGTTCGATATAGCAAGTCCAGGTTGTCGGGTTCGTCATCAACAACCAGAAGTTTAGGCTTTCGTGTGGATTGAGATCTCATGCACCGCTCTCCTGCTGCCAGAGCTTTTGCGAATAAAAACAGTTTGCACGCACGTTAGAGATTTTTACGGCTGGCAATAACTGGCTCGATGAGAACTCTCTGACTCCAGAGAAGTGTAGTTCGATTATCACGACGGGCTAAAGAAAGCATGTTACTTGTCCTGCGGCAATTTGGCTATTGCGACGGTAGTTAGTGGTACACCCCAATTGATTTTAATTTTTGTTTTCTAGTATGGTTGTATTCTGCCTCAAGTTGCCGACTAATCATCTTTGTTCTGAGCGTCTTGGTTTTGGGTTTACCATAAGAGTTATGCGATCGCGCCTAACTCCTCTATTTTGGGCGAATTATGAAAATTTAGGGGATCGAGCATACCTTGAGGACGCAAAGCGCTGCGCCTTGATCGGCTTTATGATGGTGTCATGCCCCTGGGAAAGCGCTGTTGGAAGAACTGATTCGTCAATGCTCTACTTGTACAATACTATCGTTCTAGAAACGAAAGACGATCGTTCTAGAAACGAAAGACGATGATTTCTGGTTAAGTGTTGATCCCAAGGGAGTGGTGATGGCGCTCTTTATATTTTTGCGATGGTGAACCCCTGCTTTTCTTTTGTGACGTCCCACAAAGTTGCTTCTGAAGCTCAGCAAACGCTGGCTGTGGATGCTTCCCGCTTAACGATCCGAAGGGCAAAAGACCAAGATCTAATGGCGCTCTCGGAAATTCTAGCGGATAGCTTTCACTCGCAACAGGGACTCTGGCGTTTGGTTTATCCAATTTGGCGATTAGGAATTTATGAAGATCTGCGGAATCGACTGCGTGGCAATTCTCCCCATTATGCCTGTTTTGTCGCCCTCAACCCTGATGCTTCTGGCGATAGTGCTGACGGGCAACTCGTCGGCACTGTCGAAATTGCCCTCCGTTCTCCCCCATCCTGGCAACCTCAAGGTCACCACTATCCTTACATTTCTAATTTAGCGGTCAGAAGGTGTTGTCGGCGACGGGGTGTGGCTGGACAATTACTGCTAGCTTGCGAGCGTCAATCCTTGGCATGGGGCTTTCCCAATCTTTACCTGCATGTCCTAGATAGTAACGATCAAGCGCGGCAACTTTACCTGAAAATGGGCTATCAACTGCATCATCTAGAGCCGAGTTACAGTCTCTGGCGACGCCATCCTCAACGTTTGTTATTACGCAAGCGTTTAAATACGGGAACACCTGGATAACCATAAGACGAATTTTTTCCTCACGGCGGTAAGTGACACAGTTTGGGAAATAATCTCCACTTTGCCGCCTTTGGGAATCGAGTTTCTCGCTCCAGCTTTACCATTTCTTTAAACAACGTTCCCGCTTCTTCACAGAATCTTCATAAATTTTCTTAACAAATAGGCGTATATTGCCCCAATTCAGTCATCTGTAAGGGATTGACCTGACCTATACCTGTAACCGTATGCCATAAAATAGAGTTATAAATTTGTCGAGAAGCAACAAATGACACCGATCTGAGTTTGTTTGATAGGGTAATTCAACATAGATGATCAACAAAACTTCTCTTCTTGGTTATTATCAAAGACTGATAACCAAAGGAATTGATTAGTTGTGCGTTCAACCTGGGTGCATCCCTGCTCCCTTGAAATTAAGTGTACGAGTTGAAATGGAGAGCGAAAATAACCAGCGTTGCCAAACAGCTCTTTACGAAGAAGAGGAGGTGCTGGCCCCCCCCAATAGTTTCGCCAACGCTCAAGGCTATAGTGGCATGAATAAACAAAGCCCAAATTCCCACGACTCACCTGAAGGAAAAATTCTGCAGCAGCTTCACGATCAACAATTGCTGATCGTTAATCCTCGGCGTCGGAATGGCTTAATTCTCTTCAAGCGCTATCATGCTGAATTTGCTGGACCCGGTTCAGGGGTGGGAGGATTATTCGATTTGGATTGTCAACGGGTGCTAGCTGTGGGGAACATTTCTTTACTCTCTCCAGAATCATCAGACGAGCGAAAGCGGGCGTATCTGATTCGACGACAGTGGGTGAGATTAACGATGCAAATTACTGATAACCCAGTTCCCCTACAACGCGCCCAAAAGATGCTAGAGCAGTTTGAGGGCTTCTTTGACGCCGAAACAATTGCTAAATTACCTAATGAGGCTTTTTCTCTGTTGGTGGGAGTCTTGCCTCAAACGGTGATCAAAGTGCGTCCCACAGCCTAGAGTAGTGTGGCAGAGGAGGGGAGATGGGGGAGCTGGGGGAGATGAGGGAGCTGGGGAAGCTGGGGGAGATGGGGGAGATGAGGGAGATGAGGGAGATGAGGGAGATGGGGGAGATGGGGGAG
>JGI11876J12873_1000161_pt1 | contig 13311 bp, 10 predicted proteins | sample ElkSloMetagenome_4_FD_12873 | JGI IMG/M metagenome (IMG submission 12873) | reverse complement strand
GACTACAACTTCGATTGGGATGTGGTCTCTGGCGTCCACGATGAAGGCTGGGACTTAATTACAGCCGATGACGTTTTCACCTGGGTCAAGCCGGAGAAGTTAGTAGCAACGATATGTTCTAATCGATATGACAGCGTTCTCGATTTCGTCTTTGTGGCAGGTGAAGCAAAAAACTGGTCGGCATCTTCTGTCATCCTCTATGGTGACCCGTCAGATGCCTATTGCCCAGACGATCAAACCACCAGTGATCATCGTCCAGTATTGGCAACCTTCTCTCTAGAAGAACCTGTTGAACCCACTCCCCCCAACCAACAACAGCAATTGTTAGACCAAATAGAGGCAGTGGAGCGCGAACTATTGAAACTTAAGACATTAGTTGAACACAGCAATTAAACACATCCTCAGATATATGCAGTGATCGTTGCTCAAAGGCGAATTAGCGGAGATCGCATCTTTGCTCAACCTCACCATCTCCCAAGACACCCAGGGGTGTACAATGTACACCCCCATTTTCATCCTCTACCCCGATCACCAAAACTGAACAGTTGAATCGGCTCACATCTTCCCTGGTTCCCTCCCCGATTGAACTCCCTACCCCAACCCATCAAATCTACAACCCGACAGCGTTTCAGGTTTCGGTAAAGGTAGCGATCGCACTCCCTAATTGCAGAGTTACTCTTCGTCTAACAATGCCTCCATTTGAAGAAGTAGCCGTTCCAGCTTTTTGTGTTTTTTCGGATTATTCCAAAATTTAGCTTTTTGCAAACGCCCCAATGTTTCTTGGAAGCGATTTTTAAGTGATGGGGGTTTGGCTGTTGGCTGTTTTAGCTGCTTAATGCGTTGGGTAATTTCTTTGAGGGAAAGGTTTTGTGCAATCGCGTCATTCAACAACGCCTGTCTCTGTTGAGTATCCTTAACACGGGCTATAGCCTGTGCCTTGGTATATGCAATTTGACCAATCCGCTGGACTTTAGACTAATTCAACAGAGCCGGATAAAGTTGTCAAAGAATTAAGAGAGCTTCTCAGTCAAGCATGACAACTAAGTTCCTCCTGCTTGAAGTAGCTGTTGTGCGGTCAGGTTCAGAAGAGAGATTACAGAAGACCGAATTGGGTCTTCCCCACGAAAAACACCCAACTCCCGATAGATTCCGTCCACAAGTTCCAAAACAGTAACGGTAGCTCGATCGGGATCAATCAGCCAGTATTCAGGAATGCCCCGATCTTGATACTGTTTCCGTTTATCGATATAGTCCCTCTCTCTATTGCTGAGACCAGGGCTAACCGCTTCAATGACCACCAGAGGCGGTTGCATTGAGAGCCTGATGGTGTTGCGTGGTCGTAACTGTTGGATATGCTCTTCCCGAATGACGGTAAGGTCAGGGTAGCGATTTTTGGGTTCTCCTTCAACTTCAAGCTCTAATCCCCATCGCACTCTTCGGTGTCCCATAAGTGGGGCGAGTTGGAGATAAAGAAAACCAAGGATGGAGATATTCTCACCTGATTCTGGGGGCAATTCAATCAACTCTCCATTTAATAGTTCATAACATTTATCTGTCCCATCGTCATAGGACAAATATTCTTCAAAGGTTGAAAATCTCGGCTTGGCTTGAATCATAGCGTAAGTCCCTCAAAAAACCATATCATCCAGCAGTCCTGTTATCTCCTGCTGGTCTTTGCCCCGATTATCGTCATAGATTAACAAAGTATCAATCTGCTTGTGTCGGCTGAGTTTTTGAACTTTGCGAATATTCCCATCGGTGGCATCCAAAGCAGCAGTGATGGCACTGTGCCGGATGCGGTGAGGCGACATGGTTTTTTTAATCCCAGCCTTGGTACAATAACGGACAACCATCTTTCTGATAGCATCCCCAGTTAGCCGATGCCCCCGGTTATGGAAATCAAGCGCAACGAACAGCGGGGAATCATCGGGGGCATAACCACGGGCATCTAACCAGGTAGCGATCGCCTCAACAGTCCCCGGTGCTAGGTCGATGAATTCGCTCTGAGTTCCCTTCCCTTTCCCCAATATCCTTAAGGTCTTGGCATCCGGGTCAAAGTCAAACAGAGAAAGTTGTACAACCTCATTACGTCTAAGAGCATTCCCCCAGAGGAGTCGAAGCAGGGCATAATCACGTTTACCAATGAGAGTATCGCGATCGCACTCCAGCAGCAGGAGTTTAAAAGTCTCCGGGTCAATCCCAGTTGTATCCCGATACCTTTGGACTTTCTCACCCTTAACATCTTCCAGGGTGAAATTAGCGATCCCCATTGCCCGACCTTGGGCAACCAACGATTTAACTGCGGCCAGCCTACGGTTAACCGTCGCCTCACTTAACCCCCTGGCAAACAGAGCCGCCTTGTACCTCAACACAACCGTCACCGCTTGACCCCGTTCTAGATGTAGAAACTCCAGCACCAGATCAGAGGTAGGCTTTTTCCCCGTTGTCTCCTTAAAAAAATCCTTTAAGTCCTTCTCATAAGCTTTACGGGTATTCGGAGAACGAATAGGAGCCAGCAATTGTTGCAACAAGTTCTTCGCCGTACCGATATCAAACGATGATCCTATGGTCGCATCAAGAGACTGACTTAAGTAGTGGGAAAAGGGGGGAGGTTGAGTCATATTTTCAATGTATCAGAATCGTGAGCGGAAAGTTTGCTTTCCGAGAACGAACGAATATGTTACAACACAAACACAGCCTGACTCACCTTAATCCCTCCCGGTACCGCCTAGGAATTTAGGGTGGGGAGCGTCAATACCAGTTAATCTGATTTTTCCTCAGCTTCTTCTTACAGCCGGAGCAGTAGTAGCGACCATCTTTGCCTTGCGTTAATCTCACGGCTGGGTGTTTTTTACAACTAGGCTTAACCCCTGTGTCGCCTTGGGCGTTACCCCTTACTATAGTGGCATCGCCGCCCGGGTCGCCATAGCCCTGTGATTCCCACCATGACTGAGTTACAGCTTTGCCGTTATTTGCCGTGAGTGAGTCGCATGGCGATGGCTCTGGCGCGTGTTTGTCATAATTTTGGCGGTCTACAAAACCGTAATTGCTAACAGAAACAGAGAAGCTTTCAAGTATTGTTCCTATTCCGGGTTCGACTTCAATCTCATCAGCCACGGGTAACTCATACCATTGAGGGGATTTTCCAGGTATTACACACAGCCCGAAGTAGTGTTTTTTGGCGTCGTCTAGCCACTCGTTTTTACCTTGGATGACCGTGGAGATCTCCTTGTACTGCTTGATTAGTACATCCCGCTTAAGTTCCAAGGCTGGGTTGTTTTTGATAGCATCTAGAGCGCTTGACCCTTGGTAGAAACAGACCATCTGTTCCATGTCCGCCCACTGAAAACCAGCCCGACTGACCTTGGGGTTTTGACCGATTAGGATTAGCTTCATCCCTAGGTGTCGAATTCGTGAGACTAGGTTGAGAAATTGACCCTTATCTGACTTGTCTAATTGAGTGTCGATTTCATCCAGAATGTCGAGAGTTACTGGGCTATGTCTTTTAGATTTTTCTCGGTCAATCATTTGGGCAGTAATAGCCCTTAACGCTTGCTTTAACTCATCTCCCGACTGACTGACTTTTGGGATACCCCAATAGTCCTCAGCACTGCCATGTTGCGGGTCATGGAGGCGAATAAGCCAGGGCTGAGTCTGTACAATTTTAGAAAGAAGATAACGAGCGGCTATTCCCTTACCGTCTCCTGTTGCCCCCATGATTCGGATGGTTCCTTTTCGGCTCATTTCTCGGATGACTTGGGTAGCTAGTTTATCTACAGGAGTGAAAAGCCGATTCAATTCCTCCTCTTTAACTGGAGGTTCTCGCCGCAGGCTGACGATTATTAAGTCACTAATAGGATGTTTCTTGATGCTGACAATGGAATTGATCCCCAGCCATTTGACAAGCTTGTCAGTGTGGTGGTTTAAAGCTGTCAGAATTGTTTGTACTTCAGTTGAACGGCTATAGCCATAGCCAGCTATCAGCAACCCATCTGGCTTTAGCTCATACCCAGTAACAGCCAAAGGGATGCTTAGGTCTTGCCAGAGGCTTCGAGCAATATCATTGGCTATCTTGCCCTCGACTGAATAACCAAACTGTCCATAACTGGGTTCAATTAAGTCTCCCTCTAATTGCTGTTGAAGCCTTGCCACCTTTTCTGTTAACAACTCAATCCGATTAAGGTATTCTGTACGCTCCTGGCTGATGGTCGCACTCAACTCGTCCAAGTTTTGATTGTATGCTCCCGCCATTTCTTTGATAAGCTGTCGCTTGGCTTCATGGGCATTACCAACCTTCTCACCCCAGACTTGAAAACCTTGGGCAATTCTTATGGCTTCTTTCGTAATGGCGTCATGCTCCGAAAAAACTCGCTCGATTTCTTCTGTTTTAGCTATCTGGAACCGCTTATCAGTCTCAGTGTTGACACGGCTGTCAAATTCTGCCTCCCATGCCCCCACTTCAGCCCTCAAGTCCTCAACCTCGCTTTCATAGCCTTCCAACTTGCGATTTAAGGCGGCAATCGCAGCCTGTAGGTCTGACACTACTTGAATAGCCTCGTCTCTCTCCTGAGAGGCTTCTCTTAGGGCTTGGTGGGTTTCTGATAGGGATTGGGTTGCGGACTCTAGGTCAGAGGACAGCCCACTGTTTGAGATTGCTAATCGCGATCGCTCTTGGTTGGCGCTTTCCAATTTACGATTAGCCTTCGATAACTGCGATTCAAGCTGTTCTGTCCGCTCTCGGTTTTGTCCAGTCAGCATTACCACTGTGGGAGTGGCTACGACAGACGAGAGCAAAAGAATTTTAAGACCTCCAGAACCACCTAGAGTCCAAAAGCCAACGAAAAAAGCGACCCCAGCCGCCCCTATGCCGATAGATGCTTGTGATACTTTGTTCATGATATTTATCAAGTCAATTTTCGGAATAGACAAGGTAGCACTCAGGACTGGTGCTACCTTTTTTGTCAATGACTGCTAACTAGAAAAGCCAGAGAAGAAGTTATGTACTCTGAATATTTCACTTGGTCAATGCTCCTAGTCGCTTACGGAATTCATCTAATTGATTTTGTTTTTCCTGTGTTTGTGACCGTGCTACCTCTAAAGTAGCTTCAGACTGTGCCAACTTCTCAGCCATTTCTTGTTCAGAGTAATTAGCACGGGCTTGGTCGTTAGCTGTCTTAGATTGAGCCAGATTGAATGCTATCTGTTTCTGTTGATTAACTTCTAACTGACTTTGGTAATCCAGATAGTCCCCCTTGGCTTTTTCCGCATCCGTTGCGTACTTGACACCAGCGCTAAACGCCTTAGCTCGTTTGCCCTCAGTGGTAAACCGTTCACGGGCTAAGTCAAAGCTGGTTCCTGTTAGCTTAACTGCCCGGATAGCTCCCTCATAAATACCCTGCTTAATCTCGTAGTCTTGCTGTGAGATTTGAGGAATAGAGTCAGGGGGATTGAGTGGGTCTTTGACTAGATAGGCGTTGCTACTAAACTGAGGTAGGGTTGAGACTATCTGATTAGGCTCAATCTCGTTTAAGCCGATGAGGGATATAGGGGTTGGCTTAGTGGGTGTGATTGCGCTGTTATCGCTGTTCCTACTCCCCGTGGACTGGGTAGAAACCGATGGAGTCTTAGCCTTGGTCTTGGTCTTGGAGGCTACTTTCTCAGCCGCTTTCTTTGCCCGTCGCTGTGCAGCCGTTTGGCTTAAGTTAGGTCGTGGCATCTTTTAGAAACCTCCTACTATTCAACAGTGATTGATACTTGATTTCTAGCTGAATCAGAGCCTTACAAAGAGTGTCGAATTCCTGCTCCAATCCAGCATCTATGTCGTATTCGACGAGGACTTTATCAAGCTCCGATGTACTGGTCTTGTAGTCCTCTATCCGTTCTCTAAATTCCTCCATACTCGCCTCACACAAGGGAACAAACGACAGTAATAGTGAGGGATAAAGCGGTTAGCTCAAGCGTTAATTTCAGCATTTTTGCTCCCCAAAAAAAATAAGGGCAAGGGACAAACCCTCACCCATTGACCAATTGCTTAACTGACTAAATCGATAGCCGCAAAACCGTATTGGGCGCGTTGCTGACTGATTCGAGCTTTATCCGCTTCGCTGATGGCAATTTTTAGCCGCTTAACCTCATTGGAATTTCCTGTTGGTTCACCATTGCCAACAAGTACGCTCTGTACGTCTGCCAAGAGTAATTGGGCTAAACGGTTGTGATAGAATATTGGGTTGGTGACTTGAGTTTTCATATTTCTCAGGTTTCCTTTGGTTTTGGTCGGGGAGTTGACGGCTCCCCATGATTTCAAAATCTGGATTGGATAAGGGTGGGAAGTTAGCGCTTCTTGCCCTTATTGCGTCTTGCGTAGTTGTTAATATCCTCCTGAGTCTCTTTGGTGTTACTCAGTAAATCCATTCAAATTACCCGACAAAATCGCGTCGTAGAGTCGATCAGCCTCAAGCTTGTCCTGCAAAGCCTGTTGCGCCACCTGTAAGAGTAATTGGGCTTTGCGATTCTCCATATTGATGGCAAAGCCTTGTTTGCTATCAGCCTGTTGACGTTGATGCTCGTTGAGTAAGGTCTGAATGTTAGCTAGTTTTGAGTTGAGAGCTTGCTGGTTTTCAGACAAGTTATGCCGTGCCAAACTCAAGCGATCGCTACCCTCGATAGGGGTAACGATGTTTGATGGCAGGTTGAGCTTGTCATCGCAAATTTCAACCTGTGTTAATTCCCTAGTAGGAGGCGATGGCAAGACGGAGGCATTTTCGTAATGAACTTCCTGTTGGTATGCCTCCAGCCCCAATCGCTTAAGCCGAATCATTTCACCGATAGCAAACTCGCTGTAGATACCGTCTTTTCGGAAAACGGATTCAGGGAGCCAGTGCCAAATGCTGATGATATCCTTGGCATACTTGTAAACTGTCCGCTTGGCGACTCCCAGTTTCTCAGCGACTTGTTCCGGCTTATAGCCTGATGCACTACTGGATTCAGCCTCGGAGTGCATACCATCACCGCTTGCACTGATAGGTTCACCGGATGCAGTGCATACACTGTGCATACACTCTTCATGCACTTGGGTTTGCCGTTCAGGGTTCACTGCCCGTTCATCGGCTTGGTCGCAGCTTGTCTGTGATTCAGTCATAGCAATTATTTCCACTGTTTATACATCATCGTTCACTCGGATGAACTGTCATGCGCTACTGCACACTGGTGCTAGTATAGCAATAATGGGCAGTATTGAGACAGTATTGAGACAGTATTGAGACAAAAATTAGACGAAAATTAATCAAAGAAAGTTCGACCCTTAATCAGTGAGCCGTTTTGAGGCGATTTTGAGACAATGGATAAGACCCGATCTAATTCAACGAATGAAGAAATGCCTAAAGCAACCGAACGCCAGTACATATCCTACGTGGGGGAATTTTATGATGACGCTTGGACTGTAGAAGCTGTACTAAAAGGAAGGACTAAGACGGCAGAAGGGGCTAGCCTGTTTTGCGCCAAACTACAAGAACGGGAAGACAAGCGAAACAGGATGGTTCAGTATCTAGCGGATAAGAGGGGCATCACATTTAAACAGATGTGGATGCAAATTCTAACTGGAAAGTATGAACCGCTCTCTAATGAGGAATTGGCAAGGATAGCTGAGATCGACCCCAACGAATAGCTGTTGGTGCGATCACACCCACCATCTAGCCAGTGCGATCGCGCCGATAACACAAGGGATGATTAAACTTCTACCCCATATCTAGAATCTGCCCACAAAGGAATACAATAAAATCATCCAAAAAAAAATAGGCTGCAAGTCCCACGCATCTAGCTAATCCGAGCTAATCCAACTCGATTATCTAGCTATAGCTGCAAACGACATTGCCGCCCCAACAAAAAACATTCAAATTTTTCTAGTCCAATCCTAACACCCTTGTACGACTTTCACACGTAACGTATACACGGTATTTTAAAAAAAGGGTTGAGCGGATTAGTCAAATGGGTTTTGGGCTGGGGCTTGCAGCACCTACAGATAAAGGTGCAACCCATGCTGAAACTCGGTTTAATCCCATCCTCTACCTCCAACCCCTGTCCAGTCTGTGACAACACATCCGGCAAATGCAGGCAGGGCAAGAAAGACCCAGACTACTGGCAATGCATGACCTTTGCCGGAACTCGTAAGGGAGAGGAGATCGGAAACTGGAAGTGCCTAGGCGACACCTCAGACCAGATGTGGGCGCAGTTCAAGCCCGATAATAAAGTTGAATGGACGGAGGAACGACGCCGAGAATGGCTTGCACAGAAACAGGCAAGACGGGAGAAGACTCAACGAGAACAAGCCAGGACAGATGCCCAACGACTCAAGAGGGCTTTATCGGCAATAGACAGAGATAAAGGATATCGTCGGCTTTTAGGGAGTCTAGAGCTATCCCCGTTAGACCGAGAGGATCTGATCAGACGAGGCATGAACCCAACCACAATCTCTTCAGGTCTGTTTCGGTCGGTTGAAGCGGGTCAGTTGCTCAATGGCTTTTTCTTAAACAACCGACTACCCGGAATCTCAAGCCACTCTGAAAAATTAGTCACTGGCACCGGGTATCTTTGCCCAATTCCTGACCTTGAAGAACGGATCATCGGCTGTCAAATTCGACTCAGACAGCCAAAGAAAGGAGAAGGGCGATATCGTTGGCTTTCTTCAAAGCAAGCCACTCTACATCTTCCGGTCAAAGACATAGAAGGCAAAACCCACCTAGAGCTACCAATAGGAGCCTATCGCCCCAGGGGAAGCATTGAAAATATCATCAAACAGGACACTATCGCCAAGCCTGTTCCTTCAAAATGTATCGCCATAGTGGAAGGGACGGGTGCTAAACCCTGGATGGCGGCTGACTTATTGGACATCCCAGTCATCGGCGCGGCTGGGGGAATGCACGCCAATAGCCCAATTCAACTTAAACAATACATTGACGGGCTAGCCAGTAGTGACAAGCCGAATTTATTACTGATTCCAGATGCGGGGGATGTCGTCAATCCTCAAGTCATGGGGCGCTGGCGGCGACTGTCTAATCTCCTCCAAAGTTGGGGGTATGGCGTCCAAGTTCTGTGGTGGGGGCAAGTCACGAAGGCTACGGATGACATAGACGAGATAGGTGCGGCAAAATTTCAAGCTCTACAAGCCTCAAAAACCATCAAGCTCCTAACCCCAAACAAATTCCAGAAGCTTGCCCAATTCCAACAAAGGCAAGTCCGCTCAGAGGCGAAAAGGCAGAAGGAATGGAAGCTTTGGGTTGACTTTCGACGCTACACCCCTACCCACGTTATCAATCAACCTTACTTTGAATGGACTGACGACATACCAACAGAGAATGTTATCCTAGCTGGCAAAAGCGGACTAGGTACGGGTAAGACTTCAGCTCTGATTCGGATGATTATTGAGTTGAACCGAGGGAGTCGATTAATTGGATACCGTAACAACCTCCTGCACCAGACAATCGCACGATTTGAAGCGGTTACTCAAAAAACTTATCATCATATCCAAGATTTAAACCAAGAAGACAAAATACTACTGGCTGACCCAGATTCTCACGTCGCATTCTGCCTCGACTCGATTACCCACTGCGATCCCTATGATTTTTATCAAAGGGTAGTGATACTTGATGAGACTGTATCGGTACTACTACATGGGATGACAGCAGGAACATTGGGCAACCGACAATCTGAAGCACTTTCGGTGCTAAGGGAAGCGTTGCAACTTTGTTCTTTTGTTATTTGCTTAGATGGCAATTTGCGAGATATCGACATCGACCTGATTCAGAAACTATCTGGGGGCAAACAGGTGGTCAAAATTAAGAACGACCATAAGCCAGAACCTCATCGGATCACGTTTGTGACTGGGATGGATGCTGACGGAGAACTCAGGAAACGCGATCGCTCTCCCTTGGTCCGGGCGCTACTGGCACCGGGTTGCCGTCCCTGGATAGCGACGGACTCCAAAGACCGCTCGAAAGCTCTTTATCAGATGCTTACGGCACGGGGGCTGAAAGGATTTGTGCTGAATTCGGAAAACACGAAGGAGGATTGGGCGAAGGAATTTTTGAGCGACCCATCTGGCTTTATCCAATTCTTTCAGCCAGATTTCATGATCATCAGCCCCTCAGCCGAGAGCGGGTTAGATGTCCATAGCCATGGACATTTTACTCACAAGTTTACTTTCTTCTCTGGGGTCTTGATGACCAACAGTCAAAATCAGATCATGTTCCGGCTCAGGGATAACTTACCACACTATGTATTCTGCCCTCTTCGGGGACTCGCAGCCGACAGAAACACGCCGAAGACTTACTTAATGAAAGAATTTGGAAAAGCCAGCGATTCATTCACTCTGGCTTCGGCTACGATGGCGGCTCAAGTGTCATCTGACCCAACCTCGGTACAAGCTATTTTGTCCGCTTTGCTCGAAAACAGCGATCCGGATTATTGGAATTATTCTATCCAGATTGGGGCAATGGATAACTTCGAGTCAGACAACCTAAGAGAATGCCTGATGTACGCTCTCTCAGAATCAGGACACATCGTCTCTGAAGAGAACTGGCTCAACGATGAGGATTTGAAAGCTGAGGAATCTGAAGCTTTTCAAACCGTTCAACGCATTGAAGCTAAGGAAATATTTGAAGCGGAGGACATCCCGTTTGAGCAGGCTCAAGTCCTCCAGCGCAAGGATGGCAAGAAGGATGTTAAACGGAAGGTGCAGAAGGCTTTCTTCCTTCACCGTCTCCCAGGTATAAAGGAATCAGAAATATGGAATAAGCCAATAGAGCCAGATATAACAGGACTACCTTTGTACCCGAGTGAACCAACAAGACTCAGTCGCCAGGGCGGGGAATATATCCTCTTACTTAACAAGACTAATCGAGACTGGCTTAGTTCTCTTGAACGGTTGTACCTACTACAAAACTATGAGATAGCCAAAAAACGACATGAGCAGCGATGGTTTTCTCTGGCTTCTAAACCCGAACTGGTGAAGATGGAGGCGAAAAGGCGATCGCGTGAGTTCCCGACCATCTGGGCTTTGAAGGAATTGGGAATTGAGCGATTCTTGGAAGGGGAATATTGCGTTGATAGTCCAGAGCTTATCGACCTGGAGGAAACGGGACGACGAGCGGACATAATCCTAGCCCTAGGAATAGCCCCATCTAGACCAGTAAAAGACAACAAACAGCGTATCCAGTACCTCAGCCGACTATTGAAGCTGATTGGATTCGGTCTTGATACTCCAGTGAAAAGAGGAACAACGAACCGTAAGAACTACTACAAAGTGATAACAGATTTAGCTAAATCACGAATGGCTGAACGAATACTGGAGAAAGGGGGAACGATACCACTTAACTATTGGACAATTGACCCCTCTAATCCGCTAAGGATTGCGGCATCAGTAGCGGTAGAACGGAAAATGACTGAGTGGATGCACAATAATTCTCTCCAGTTGGAGTGGAATCCACAACAGCCTGAGCCAACTACAACCACAAAAACTGACGAAACTATCACAGTAACGGGGTCTGAGCCTACTGCAACCACAGTTATTCGAGCGTCCCTTGAAGAAATGGAAGCCTGGGATCTTAAGTGCCGTGAGTTTAACAGCAAGGACACAGTAGATCAATGCGCTGAAGTTGTCCAAGGTCTACTGCCCTATGTCGAGTCCTGGAATGACATCACAGAGGTGGTGGATGCTTTCCTTTCAGGAGCTTCAGAGAAAGCCGAACTTAAACGACGACTTAACGAGTGGGACGGCGACTTGGTGAGGGAAACCTACTCTCGTTGTACTGAGAAAATTCAAGTTGGTGATCATGTACACATCTCCACTGGACACTTCCGAGGGCAGATAGGTATAGTCAAAGCCATTAAAGGTTTCATCGCTCAGGTTCAAGCCATAGGACGGGATTATTGCCTAGGAAACACGGTTAACAGCCTCCGGAAGGTTGCACCACCAGTAGAGCTAGTAGAGCCAGCCGAGCCAGAAAGAATGGAATCTGATCAGAAGGTATTAACTTCCCCGCTGTCTCCAGAGCCGATTGAACGAGTCCAGCCTTCTCCAATTCCTGATCCTTCTGAAGAATGGAAGGTCGGAACTGAAGTAGTGGTAGACGCATCTGATCTACCGCCCAGCTTACAACGTTTTGGAGGATTGAGGGGCATCATCGAAAAAGTATCCATTGCTCTGTGCCTGATTCGGTTCGAGAGCGAATCAATGCATATCCCATTCAGAGGACTTGCATTACCGTAATAAGAGTAACAAGTGTAATAGCGTCACCATGGGAGGTGGATAGGGCAGCTCTCGATTTTCCTCGTTGAGTTTTTGGAATAGTGTCTCATTAGGGACAGAAAACCGGAAGAATACCGGACTACAGACTAGCCATACCTCGGTTGATGGTGCCAGGAAGCCAACCCATCTGAAGCGATAGTATAGCGCTACGCTCCTCGTGAATAGGGAATAGGGAAGAAAAAGCTTTCCTTACGTCCAAGGACAGCTATTTTATATAGTCAGCTACCCCTTGGACGTAAGGCTAGCTTATCGGTTGAGCTAGGACTGATAAGCCTTGATTACGTCCAAGGACAGCTATTTTATATAGTCAGCTACCCCTTGGACGTAAGGCTAGCTTATCGGTTGAGCTAGGACTGATAACTTATAATTCAAGCTCTGTTTGTGTTTGTGCCTGAGTGTTCGATTGTTGTTGGGAGTGTACCGCGTCTACCGCTCTATTCACGACATCTTTATTGACATCCGTTTAGAGTCTCTAATGATTGACAACTGCGGAGGGCAGGGGGTGTACATTGTACACCCCCTAGCTTTGTCTATAGCGCTATGTCTAGCTTTTCATCGGTCTGTCTCGGCGGCGCTGCTACCGCACCTACCGCACTGTTTACAATATCTTTTGTCAGAGCTAATCGCTGCTTATAGTCGGAGTAGTTTTGAATATCTGGTGATTGAGCTATTATGATTGCTGCCTCCTCTGACTCGTAACCAGAAAAGAGCAGCTTTCGAGCAATCAAGCGATCGCGTGATGGGAATTCTAATGATTGCGAATCACTATTTTCTTCTATCAGACTACGGTAATCCTGATACTGCTGGGCTAACCGCCGTTTTTGCTCTTGGTCTGAGTTCTGCGGTATCCCGCATTGAAAGGGCGATCGCTTTGTGATCGAGTTGTTCTCCTTCCCCGTCATCGAATGTAATACTATCGTAAACAAGGCATACACCTTGCCTATCGAGTACATAGCGTAAGGTGTCGCCAAAAGACTGGGACAGATTGATCTGACCAATCATCGTTTATT
>JGI11876J12873_1000155_pt1 | contig 13507 bp, 10 predicted proteins | sample ElkSloMetagenome_4_FD_12873 | JGI IMG/M metagenome (IMG submission 12873) | reverse complement strand
TGCTGGTGGAGCAGCGATCGCCGCCTATCGACTCCATCAGGGTTTACTGGCTCAGGGCGTTGACTCGCGATTGCTAGTTGGGGAAGTGAGAACTAGCAGCGATCGCGTGGCTGCTGTTCCGCGTCAGCACCTGATAGAAAATCAACTTTTTCGCTTCGCTTGGCATCTTGGTCTTAACTATCTGCACCTGATTAGCACCTTCAATATTCCTCAGCATGAATTCTATCAAAAAGCAGATATCCTTAATTTTCATAACTTACATACTGGATACTTTAACTATCTAGGAATTCCTCGATTAACTGAAAAGAAACCCGCTATCTTCACTCTCCATGACATGTGGAGTTTTACTGGACATTGTATCTACAGCTACGACTGCGATCGCTGGAAAATCGGCTGCGGTCAATGTCCTTACCCAGAAACCTACCCAGCTATCCACAGAGATAATACGCGCCTAGAGTGGAAGCTGAAAAAGTGGGTCTATAGCCGATCTAATCTAACTATCGTAACTCTCAGTCTTTGGCTATATGAGCAAGCTCAACAAAGCATGCTTAATCACTTCCCAATTCATCACATTCCCAATGGTATTAATACTGAAATCTATAAGCCACTAGACCATCAACAGGCTTGTTCTCTACTCGGCATTCCGACTCACAAAAAAGTTCTCATGTTTGGTTCACAAACTTTGACAGATACCCGAAAGGGAAGTGATGTTCTACTGAAAGCTCTTTCTAGTTTACCTCAATCTCTCAAGGCGGAAACCGTTCTGCTGACTATCGGTGATGGCGGTGAAGCCATCTCAGAATCTGTAAAAATGCCAACTTTTAATTTAGGCTATGTTAGCAGCGATCACCTTAAAGCCATTGCCTATTCAGCGGCTGACCTGTTTATTTTTCCTTCTCGTGCTGATAACCTGCCTTTAGTGCTACAAGAGAGTATGGCTTGTGGAACTCCAATGGTTTCCTTCAAAGTTGGTGGTGTTCCTGACTTGGTACGTCCAGGAGTTACAGGTTACTTAGCCGAACCAGAAAATATCCCAGATTTCTGTAATGGTATTGTGGAGTTACTGGAAGATAACAACCTACGTACTGCCATGGCTCAAAACTGCTGTGCGATCGCCACTCAAGAATATTCCATAAAACTCCAAGTTCAGCGATATGTTGAACTCTATCGTCAGGTATTGGAGAAGTAAGACGTAATCGTTAATATTTTATTCTGACCTGAGAGCAGTTAATATGTATCTTATAGTTACGAACTCGATATAACAATTATCCTCAGAAAACTCCCTAAATAGTCTCTAGTCTAACGGTGAATAGCAGAACCTAGTTATCTTGTCAAGTTATAGCGGTTGATCATCATGTAAAGTACACCCAAATGTAGATAACCCAGGCTTGCGCTCCTACCGCTTTGCCACATCAGACCAGAAATTGCATCAATTTTTCGAGAGAAGCATTTAATGCCAAAACTGCTCGTCACCGGCTCATCAGGACTCATTGGTTCGGAGGTTTGCCTACATTTTGCCCAACTCGGACTCGGTTGGCAGATTTACGGTATCGATAATAACTCCAGAGCAGTTTTCTTCGGCTATCTGGGCGATACGCGCTGGAATCAACAGCGTCTACAGTCACAGATTAAAGGCTTTGTCCATCATGAGTTAGATATTCGCGATCGCAGTGGTATTCTAGACTTAGCTGAGAGTATCAAACCAGATGCGATCGTCCATGCCGCAGCACAACCTAGTCATGATTTGGCGGCTAAAATTCCCTTTGATGACTTTGACATCAATGCAGTAGGGACATTGAATCTATTGGAAGCCACTCGCCAGTTTACTCCAGAAGCGCCCTTTGTCTATCTTTCCACGAATAAAGTATATGGTGACGCCCCTAATGAGATTCCCATGGTAGAGTTAGAAACACGCTGGGACTATGCTGATCCCAACTATCAGCAGGGTATCCCAGAATCATTCCGGATTGACCAATCCAAGCACTCGTTATTTGGTGCTTCTAAACTTGCGGCTGATATTATGGTACAGGAGTATGGTCGCTACTTTGGCTTAAAAACCTGCTGTCTGCGGGGTGGCTGTTTAACGGGTCCTAATCATGCGGGTGTGGAGCTGCACGGATTTCTGAGCTACCTAGTCAAGTGCAACCTAGAGGGTTGCCCCTATAAAGTATTTGGTTACAAAGGTAAACAAGTACGGGATAATATCCACTCCTATGACGTGGCTCGCTTCATTGAGGAGTTTATCCAGACACCTCGCTGCGGTGAAGTTTATAATCTGGGAGGGGGAAAAGACAACAATTGCTCAATATTAGAGGCGTTTGAGCAAGTTACTGCCATTACTGGAAAGAAGATGCGGTATGAATATGTGGACAGGAACCGGGATGGCGATCATATTTGTTACTATAGTGACTTACGGAAGATCAGGGAGCATTATCCTAGTTGGTCTGTCACTCAGTCACTCGACTCTATTTTTGTCGAGATTGTTGCTGCTTGGTCGGATAGGCTTATATAGGATTTTTCGGTTGATGCGGATTATGTTCACTCCTATCATCCTGCAAAAGGATAACCAATGCTCTTAGGATTTGAGTGTCAAACGGTGCTAGGAGATTGGCTAAATTATTATGACGATTGCTAAAAATTTACCCCCTTTAATAAAAACAAGTTTAGTTAGAAAGAATGATCACTGATTTACCTCGTCTTCTGATAGTTAGTGAACTAACATTAAGCTTTAGTAAGGAAGGCAAGAGTGCTAACCCAACTCTATTTAATTTATTTGAGAATTATCCACCTGAACTATTACTTCAATTCACGCCAACTATATATTTAAAGAATTCACCTCCAGCACATCCATTTCAAAACAGAGCTATTTCTTTTCAAAATCAGTATTTGTCCAGTCTAAATAATCGACTGGGAAAACTGATTAATCCTCTCAGCAGCGCTTTAAATTTGCAGTTACTTGACTTGCTGCCTATAGCCAATCAGAAAGTAATAAAAGAATTTGAACCTGAGGTAATTTTAGTTTGTCCTATTACACCAGATTGTTTACTAGTAGGAAAAAAGTTAACCAACTTATTTAAGTGTCCTTTTATTGTTTATTTTATGGATGATTGGATAGCGGTTACCACTCGTAAATGGTTATCGGGAACTTTACAATGCATAGCTAAAGAGCTTTTACAACAAGCGGACGGATGGTTAATGATTAGTGAACAATTGCAAAAAGAACTATGTAATCGTTATAAAATTGCACCCAAACAATCAATGATTGTTCATAACCCTGTTGACTTGTCAGCAAAAGATTTACTCAATCTAGAAAATAACAATACAGGAACATTTACAGTAGCCTATGCTGGTTCAATTCAGGTAATGCATTATGATGCCCTGGCATCAGTAGCAGAAGCTGTTTTTCAACTCAGGCGTGAAGGAAAAGATATTGAGCTAGTCCTCTATACAGCCCAAGTATTCTGGAAATGTTACGAAAATAAGTGGCGAAATTGGGATGTAAAATATGGTTCTCTAATTCCTTATCAGGAGCTTAATCAATACTTAAATAAGGCAGATTTGTTGTTGGTGGCAACCTCTTTTCTTCCTGAATACGCGCATGTAGTTCGGTCTTCAGTTCTAACCAAGTTAACCGATTATATGATGGCTGGTAGACCCATTTTATCCTGTGGTCCTGATTACTCCGCCTGTAATCAGTTTATTAACCAATGGGGATGCGGTTTGGTATGTGAAACTAATAATATAAAGTCTATTAAAGATTTTTTACGAGAACAGATACACAAGATAACCTCTAATCAAAAATTAGCCATAAAAGCTCTCAATGTTTTAGAAAACAATTTTGAGAAAAAATATATTCATAGTCAATTATATAATTTTATTTATCAAATATATAACAGTTATTCTAACAAAAATCATTTATAAATAATATTTTCTCTAAAGATAACCATGTTTAAACTATTTTCCTCAAATCACCTATCCAGGTATTTAAAACATTTCGTTACTGGCTGTTATTATCGAGGTCTTATTCCTCAACTTAATTATTCAATGGCGGCAGAAATTAATAAGAGAAAATTTAAAGCTTTAAATCAGGGATTAACTAAAAATCAAATAGTCATATCTGAAGGAATTTTATTAAATATTCATCCGGATGATTACTTCACATTTAGATATTTCACGGATCTTGATGCAGAGATGGTGCAAGAAATGCAATCTTTTATTAAGCTAACTCAGGGAAAGAACTGCTTTCTTGATATTGGGTCTGCTCAAGGAATATTCAGTCTTGTTTTTACAAGTAGACCGAATACTGTCGCCTTTGCCATAGAACCTTACTATCAAGCCTACGAAAAAATCTGCTATCATCAACAAATTAATCCTGATAGTAATATCAGACCATTCCAGTTAGCAATGGGAGCATCAGACGGAAAGTTAAACATGGGCTATGAGGCAGGTCATCTTGTAGCTGTACCAACATCTAATTTATCAATTGAAGAAGCCACGATTTTGGATATGGTAACGGTAGATTCTTTTGTGTTTGAGCAGAACATTGTACCTGATGTTATTAAAATTGATATTGAAGGATTTGAATTAGAAGCTCTCAAGGGAGCGGTAGGGTTGCTTAATCAATACAGTCCGATCATTTTTCTCGAAGTTCACCCGAGCCATTTATTGAAAAACAATCAAAATGCGGTATATTTAATCAATTTCATAAACCAATTAAATTATACTGTGTATGATTTACGTTTAAAGCCAATAAAAAAGCCAAATTCATATTTTAAAAATCGGGTACGACGAATAATTTGTTTAAAAGATTAAAATCATTAAAATAAAACATCAAAATTATTAATTAGATATTCATGTTATATAAATGGGAACAAGTTAGTAAGCGTCTAGGTATAGATAGTCGATGGGGTGAGGCAGTAAGTTATCTTAATAAATCGGAAGAATGCGACGGTATCACACTACAAAGACTATGGCAAATTCTAGATCAGGCTTGGGAAGAGCTATCATCCAAAAACTCCCATAACCTAAATCTCTCAAATTTTCTCCATGAGTATTACCAACATCCAGTTTGGCTAATTAATGGGGCTTTTTCCGAATCTGATCAGGCAACAATTAATGATCGCCTAGCAGCAGTGCGGCTAATTACCCATGTACAACCTCGCAAAATCCTCGATTTTGGAGGTGGCATTGGTACAGTGTCACGTTTATGTGCGACATATATACCTCAAGTAGAGGTGATCGATTTAGTTGATATTACAGAATTTCGTCAGACTATTCAACACTATTTATCCGACTTTCCCCAGATCCGAATTTTAGAACAACCTGATCCCCTCTATGATGCAATTATATCAACAGAAGTGCTGGAACACTTAATTGATCCAATTGGTGCTATTGTTGAAATTAACCATTTGCTTAGAGTGGGTGGAGCCTTTGCTGCGAGTTGGAGTTTTGCACCTTGTATCAAATGTCATTTACCGCAAAACTTCCATCTACAAAAATTAATGCTTTGGATTATTCGCAGCTTAGGCTTTGGGTTTTATGGGTTTGAGCGTCGAGGGAGTACACTGTATAGCTTTGTCAAGCATTCAGAAATAACACCCGCCATGCTCAAAAAAGCTCGTATACTGGAATTTTTGGCTAGATTACCCATACCCTTTAATCGCGTCCTTTTTCTGCTGCGGGGGTTATAATGACTAGGGTTTTTCTTCTATGCTCAGGACTGGGTAACGTCAAGCGAGGATTCGAGTCTTTTACCCAAGAGTGTTTTGAAACTTTATCACAAGAATCTAAACTAGACATTAGCTTATTTAAGGGCAGTGGAAAATCGAGTACTCAAGAAATTACTTTATGGAATTTATCACGCCAGAATTGGATTGCTGTTCAGCTCGGCAAAATGATTAGACGAGATTCCTATTATATCGAGCAAGTGTCTTTTACTCTAAGCCTATTACAATACATTTATCAACAACAACCCGACGTTATTTACTTCAGTGATGGTACTGTAGGCAATGTACTTTGGCACTGGCGGCGTTTAACGAAACAAAGTTACAAACTTTTGTTCTCCAACGGCGCTCCTTTTTTTCCGCCCTTCTTACCCTATTGCGATCATATACAGCAAGTAGCACCATCTCATTTCCAGGCTGCCTTAGATAGGGGAGTGTCTGCTACCAAACAAAGTCTCGTTCCCTACGGCGTCAAGATACCTGCCGAACTAAAAATCCTATCTACCCCTGAACGAGAGGCATTACGAAGCCAACTTCGATTACCTGAGAGACGACAGATAATTTTATCGGTAGGAGCTATTAATAAATCTCATAAGCGCATGGATTTTCTTATTCGGGAGATAGCTGCCTTGCCGGAACCGCGTCCTTATCTGTTGCTGCTAGGACAACAAGAAGCACAATCTCCTGAAATTCACCAGGTAGGTAATCAGCTATTAGGGACTGATAGTTTCCAAATCAAAACTGTTGTTCCTGAGCAAGTGGTAGACTATTATAGAGTGGCAGATGTTTTTGTGTTAGCTTCTTTAAATGAGGGATTTGGGCGCGTGTTCTTAGAAGCCATGTCTTATGGCTTACCGTGTCTCGCTCATGATTATGAAGTCGCTCGCTTTGTCCTGGGAAAGGAGGGATATTTTGCTAACTTTGAATTGATAGGCAGCTTAACAAATTTGATTCGTCAAGTTTTAGCAGAAAGCAATGATGAGTTAAAGCGTTATCTCCGGCATCGCCGTATCTACAATCGGTTTAGCTGGAATAAGCTGCGTCCAAGTTATACTAAGATGATTCAGCGCTGTATGAAAACATAAATATAAATTTAAACGAACATTTTAAATATTTAATCACCTAGTTTAAGCAATATCGTCAAACTCTTTATTGCATAAGCACAAAGTAAATAATTTAAATTGAATGGGTATTCCTATTATGACATCTAGCTTCATTCGTTCAATAATAAAAAATATTTTACCTAAACCTATAGTTCATTTTATTGGAATGTTTCTTCATCGGGGATTTAGACCACAGCTACGGTACTTGATCAATACCCCGATTTATAAGCATCGCTTTAAAAAATTAATGAATGGTCTGAGTGAGCCTCAAATAGCTATTTATCCAGGGGGTGTTTTAGAAGTTCATCCAGATGCCCGCAAAACATTTGAACCCTTTACGCACCAAGATGCGGAGTTGGTGGAAGAAATGGACGCATTTATGAAGCTAACTGCTGATAAATATTGTCTTTTGGATATTGGCGCACACTACGGAATATTTAGTCTTGCTTTTACGGGTCGTCCGCATTCAGTTGCCTTTGCGTTAGATCCATCTTCCTCTGCCTATGAGATGCTGTGCTACCATCAGAAGGCTAATCCTGATCACAACCTTAAGCCATTTTTGTTAGCTCTAGGTGATTCAGAGGGAAAGTTACGGATGCAATCGTCTTGGACTTATCTGGTTGCATTACCTCTAAATACTTCAACTAATGAAGATAGTTTTGAGGTGAAAATCACAACCATTGATAGCTTCATAGAACAGCAAGGAATCGTCCCTGATGCCATAAAAATAGATGTTGAAGGATTTGAAATAAATGTTTTGAAAGGAGGAAGTAATCTGCTAACTCAGAATGATCCAATAATTTTTCTTGAAGTTCACACTCCAATACTGCCAAGATTTGGGAATTCTGTGAAAGAAGTTGTTGAAATAATAAATTCGTATGGCTATAACTTATATGATGGAAGAGGTAACTTAATAAAAAAGCCATCTCAATTTTTTGGTCATGCTATTCGGAGAGTTATTTGTAGTAAAAATAGTCTGTAATTAAAAGTTATTTTTTTGATCGACCTATAAGCTGGATTATTACAGCTAGAGGTAATACAGATGAAAATAGATAAGATTATCTCAATGGCAAATCAGAAGGTACAACTGCGCTTTCTGGCAATGGAGCGATCCCTACGGGCTACGGGTTGCCAACTACCACTTTTGGTCATCCCCTACGATGATAATCTCTTTGAACTCCCAGAAGGCTCTACCTGGTGGGAAATTCCTGAAATTACCAACTGGTTAAATGCTGAACAAACTCACCCAACCATGCGGAAGTACCAGTGTTTGACGATAGGAAATTATCAGTTTGTCGATGCCGATGTCTGCTTTTTAAGCAATCCCGAAGCAGTATTGACACCTTATTCAGGTTTTATTACCTCTTGTGGTCATTGGCGCGATCCCTCTGGAACCTGCACCCCAGCATCCCAGCACTTGATGTCCAGCAAAAGCACCCTTTGGCAACGGGATGTATTTAACACAGGTCAATTTGCCTGCGATCGCGCTCTATTCACAGTAGACTCTCTGAAAGCCACTGCGCTACAACCGGACTTCGTAGAAACCTGTGTTAGGTGGATTCATAACGAACAACCTGGATTAGACCTACTTGTCTTTGCCTCAGGGGTTGACATTACTAACCTCACCCTCCCACCCATTCGCATGGAATCAACGTGGGCGGGTGACTATTCCGGTGAGTATGCACCTTACTGGACAGATCCGCACCGTACACCTTACTTGATTCACTGGGCGGGAACACCAATGGATATCCCTCGACCCATTAATCAGATTTTTTACCATTTTCTCACCTCTACAGAAAAAGCCGAGTGGGATGAGCAAGTAAGGCAATGGAGTCGGTTAAATAAAAAAAAGGCACGTTCATTGCAAACACTTATGCGTCGCTCCAAGCGTGCCTTTCAGAGTTTTTGGTTACAGCCATAAATTCAGTAAGGGAAAAGTCGTCCTCACTCCTAAATGCAGTGACTATAAGAGCCAGATCCCCCAATCCTACCCAACAAAATCGAATTGGGCTGCATCTGCTCGGTTGAGACCCGTCCCAGCAGCTCCGGTGACGATGGCAATTAGGTCAAAAGGTGTATTCAGATATATCCGCGTATCTGCTCCCACATCAATAAGCTGATAGTCAGCAGCAGTACCTGCTAGTTGGATAATATCACCCTCAGTGAGGCTGAAGTCTTGAATGCGGGCAAACTCATAGCTATCGTAGCGAATATCTCCGGTTAAGCCAAGAACAAATGTATCGCTTCCTAATCCGCCTACTAGAGTATCTGTATCTCCTATGGTGCCGCCACCAAAGAGGACATCATTACCTGCACCACCTTCTAGGCTATCAGATCCAATGCCCCCCTCAAGGCTGTCGTTATCATTTCCACCCATGAGAGTATCACTTCCAGTACCTCCAATTAGAGTATCATCACCATCACCCCCATCGAGGCTGTCATTCCCTCCGTCCCCATCAAGGGTATTATTGCCAATATTGCCAGTGATAATGTTCGCCTGTGCGTTACCTGTACCACTGATACCTTCTGTTCCTATCAGGGTCAGGTTCTCCACAGCAGACGGCAGTGTAAAGGTGGTAGCAGTAGATTCAACCAGTTCCGTACCTTGACTACCGATTTCCTGTATCACATCATTCGGATTGTCTACCCGGTAAATGTCATCATCCAGACCACCTCTGAGGGTATCAATCTCTCCCATCCCACCGCCGTCCAAGGTGTCTGAGCCATCAGTACCAATAATAAAGTTACTCAGGTCGTTACCGATTCCTTCAAGTCCAACGGTCCCAGTTAACCTCAGTTGTTCTACGCCACCTGGAAGCGTAAAGTTGACAGATGAAAAAACTTGATCATTTGTCCCGCCTATATCATCGACAATCACGTCAACTGACTCATTTATTATATAAGTGTCATCCCCTGCTCCTCCATCCAAAGTATCAGCACCTATACCCCCATCAAGGCTATCATTGCCTGCACCTCCAATCAGGCTATCATCGCCAGCGCCACCGCTCAGGGTATCATTCCCTTCGCCGCCATCAAGGGTATCATTGCCCGCACCCCCAACGAGACGATTATTAGCACCGTTACCGAGAAGGAGGTTGTCAAGTTCATTACCTGTACCACTTAAATTACCATTTCCAGTCAACTCCAGCTCTTCTATGTTGCTTCCCATGGTATAGGTAACAGAAGAAACGACCCGATCACGACCTGTGGTAGTGCTTTCATCAACAATATCATTGCCGTTGTCCACAAAGTAAATATCGTCGCCCTCACCTCCAACCATACTGTCAGCACCCGTACCACCGACAAGGGTGTCATTCCCCAAACCCCCTTCGAGGGTATCATTTCCCGCACCGCCGTCCAAGCTATCATTGTCGTCTACGAAGGACAAGCCGCCAACGTCTCCCACCAAAGAATCATTACCCTTGCCACCAAGTAAGGTATCATTACGATTGCGACCCAACAAAATGTCATTCCCCAAACCCCCTTCGAGGCGAGTGGAAGCGAAACTGCCTACCATACGATTATTTGCTCCGTTGCCGATGCCCAAGGGAGCATTAGCAATCAGCACCAAATTCTCTACATGAGCAGGCAGCGCTGTCACACTTGTTTCGCTCTGAACCAGATCAATGCCCCCGTTAAATCCTTCAAAGATGGTATCTTCGCCTTCAACATATAGCTGATAGCTGTCGTTGCCAGTCCCTCCCCTAAGATCATCAGCACCACCACCGCCGAATAGAGTGTCGTTCCCTGCTAAACCAATGAGTAGATCTGCAGCCCCCCTACCGATTAGGAAATCAAAAGTACCTATCAGATAGTCATCGCCTGGAGTACCTCTTAAAATTGCCATACCGCTTGTTTCTCCTTCAAGGTAAATTCAGCCAACTCAACTTTAATCAGTTCAAGTCCTGAGTGTCCAGATAATAAAAAGTAACTTTGCATTTATTCTATAACTATAAAAACTCATTCCAGCGACCTTTCCTGTTATACTGACGATTAGCTAGAGACAGCTCTCGATGAAACAACTGAGTACAGGATTACACAAGATCTGTTTTTCTGTGATTATTCCCACTTACCACCGCAATGACTTGCTGGCGAAATGCCTGGATCGCCTAGCACCCGGAGTTCAGATACTGTCAGCAGCTCTATATGAGGTTATTGTGACGGATGATGGTTACCAGACAACCGCCGAAAAGATGATACGCGATCGCTATCCCTGGGTAAAATGGGTTGTTGGACTCCGCAAAGGTCCTGCAGCGAACCGGAATAACGGTACAAGGTATGCTAAAGGTGAGTGGCTAGTTTTTACAGATGATGATTGCTTGCCTAGTGCCTCGTGGCTGTTGAATTTTGCCGAAGCAATCACTCCTGATAGAGACGTTTATGAAGGTAAAACGACTTGTAACGCTGGTATTCGCTCACCCTTAGAACATGCACCAATTAATCTCACCGGTGGTTATCTATGGTCATGTAACATGATGATTAGAGTAAGTCTTTTTCACAATCTAGGCGGTTTCGATGAAAATTTTCCTTATCCTCACATGGAAGATGTCGATCTGAGAGAGAGAATAAAACTTAATGGTTGTTTAATTAAGTTTGTGGACAATGCGGTGATTGATCACCCACCTCAAAAAAATCCCTTGGGTTATCAATTAGGAGCCATGCATGAAAGTGAGTTTTATTACTGGTATCAAAAAAAACATCAGCAATTATCGGCATCGTATCTATTAATATCGGTCATCAAAGGTCGATTGAGGTTAATTTTAAAGTGTCCGAAAAACCGAGTAACTATACTTGCAATATATCAACTCATTATAGAGTTTATATATGTCATAATGAACGCCAATAAGTGGAAAAAAAAATATAGAATTAAATGTTAACTTTGGTTTCATAATTTCTAAGAAATTAAGGAAATAAGAAGTAACTTATGTACTATTGGTCTCAATTTATCCAAGATATTAATTCCAGTATCCAACCGGGTCAAACGCTTCTTGATGCTGGAGCTGGAAATTGTCACTGGAAAAATTATTTACCTTCAACTGTAAAATATATAGGCATAGATCTAGGTATAGGTGACAGCGATTATGACTATTCTAAGCTAGACATAAGATGTGATTTAAGAGATATTCCTTTGGCAGATAACAGCATTGATATTATAATCTGTATCCAAGTTTTAGAACACCTACCTGAACCTTGTAAAGTTATAGCCGAGTTTAATCGGGTCTTGAAACCTAGTGGTTTTCTATTTATTTCCTGTCCCCAGGCAGAACCACAGCATCAAATTCCTTATGATTTCTTTCGGTATACACCCTTTGGTCTCCGAAGCTTGCTGAAGTCAAATAATTTTGATATTGTGTGGATTAAACCTCAGCTAGGTAACTTTCATCGCCTTGGTGAGGATCTTAGCTACTCCGCACGCAAACTTGTTACTTTGTCAAATCAAAAAATAGAAAATTTTCTGTATTTAACTATTTCCTATTATTTAAGATTAATGTGGAAAATTCATAAGCCAATGCTACTATATTTTGATAAATTTGAAAGCTTGCAAGATAACTGCACAGGTCATTTTCTTAAAGCAGTTAAGCTGTAAAAAAATATTACATATAGCAGACATAAAACCGCCCAATGAAACTGAAATATAAAGAATAACTAAGAATTGGAAAGTAAATTAATGAAAATCCTATCGATTAGTAACTGTCCCTTACTAGAATTCCAAGGCTCAGGATATGCAATACTGAATTTCTCGCAGGCATTACGCGATCGGGGGCATCAAGTAGACTTATACAGTCCAGAAAATTTTGAGCTTTTCCATACCTCAGTACGAGCAAAACAATACCGACAAGCCTTAGGTATGCTATTTTTTGTTCTGTATAAAATTAGTAAAAACTATTATGATATTATTGAATTTTATGGAGCAGAATCATGGTTGACTGTTTCGATTTTGAGTAAAATAAGAAAGCGTCAATTTTCCCTAGTTAGCCATTCCAATGGAATAGAACCTCATGTAACAGAAGAAATGTTAAAATATTTTAACAACAAGTCCATAGATGGCAATCCGCGAAAATGGTATCAGTTAGATCAAAGCTGGCTATTTGAGAAAGCATTTACAGAGGTTGACGGTATCGTTACTGTCAGTGAGTATGACCGAAACTATGCTTTGAAGCAAAACTATCAAGATGATTCACATATTCTAACAATAGAACATGGATTGCCTAAGGGATTTATAGATCTAAAGGTTGAATTTAGCCGAAAACCTATAGTTGGTTATTGTGGTTCCTGGATAGCACGTAAAGGTATTAAAACTATTCAAACAGATGTCCCTCGACTACTTAGGGAGTTTCCTAACTGCTCATTCAAGTTAATTGGCGTAGGTTCACATTTCCAGAAAGAAGCATTTTTCAATTCGGAAATATGTTCTCGCATAGAAATAATACCGTTTGTTGAAAATAAAGGAGAATTGCAAAATATATATCAGTCCATTTCTATTCTTATCGTACCTTCCATTTATGAAAGTTTTGGTTTAGTTATTGCTGAAGCAATGGCTTGCGGTTGTGCTGTAGTTGCTAACAACACAGGTTGGGCTGCTAGCCTAAAACAAGGAGAAGAAGCGATGATTATTGAGGAGCCTGTGTCACCATTGCTCTATAAGTCAGTTAAAGAACTTTTGTTAAATGAATCTTTGCG
>JGI11876J12873_1000153_pt1 | contig 13580 bp, 9 predicted proteins | sample ElkSloMetagenome_4_FD_12873 | JGI IMG/M metagenome (IMG submission 12873) | reverse complement strand
GATTACTGCACCCCAGTTCATCGTAAGGACGGCTATAGCTATGCATTTTGACCCTACTTGCATAGATATGCACAGAAATAGGATTACAGTTTTACACCCCTAGTCCAGGTAAACGTCAAAGGAAGCAAAAACCTTGATACAGTCAAATTGGCGAATTGGCTCATTATTCGGAATACCATTCTTTATTGACCCGTCGTGGTTTTTTATCTTAGCCTTGGTGACCTTACTCAAGGCGGGGAATTTCGATCCGAGTTTTCAGTCAGTTTCCGCCTGGAGTCTGGGGTTGGTGATGGCGCTATTATTGTTTGCTTCGGTGTTATTGCATGAACTAGGGCATAGTTTAGTGGCGCGATCGCAGGGAATTAAAGTCAATTCGATTACTCTGTTTATCTTTGGCGGCGTGGCGGCGATTGACCGTGAATCTCAGACGGGGGGGATGCGTTTCAAGTCGCGATCGCAGGTCCTGGGGTTAGCCTCTGCCTGTTTGGTCTATTCTATGGGTTAACTCAGGTACTGCCCACGGAAAATCTGGGATATCTGGTGGCGGCGGATCTGGCACGGATTAATCTTGTATTAACCCTGTTTAATTTAATCCCCGGATTACCCCTCGATGGTGGACAAGTTCTCAAAGCGGCAATCTGGAAGCTGACGGGGAATCGCTTGCAAGGAGTGCGTTGGGCAGCACAGGCGGGTAAACTGATTGGCTCTTTAGCGATCGCGGTATCCTTAGGACTGACTTTGTTGACTGGAGTATGGACAGTCCTGTGGTTGGCGTTGATCGGCTCTTTTGTGTATCGCAATGCCAATGCTTATGATCGTCTGACCATCTTACAAGAAGCCTTACTCGAGCTTCAAGCTTCCGACGCCATGACCCGCAATTTTCGTGTCTTGGATGCCACCATGAGCTTACGGTCTTTTGCCGATGAGTACATTCTGGCAGATATTCAGACGAATAAGCCCTATTATGCCGCGTCCGAGGGACGTTATCGCGGTTTAGTCAAGATTCAAGATTTACAAACAATCGAACGCAGTCGCTGGGAAATGGAGTCCCTGGAGAGTCTGGTTCACCCGTTATCGGACATTGCCACAGTTGAGGAGAAAACTCCGTTAATAGACGTAATTAATACTCTGGAAACCTGTCAGCTAAAGCATCTGACTGTACTTTCTCCCGCAGGCGCGATCGCGGGTGTTATTGACCGAGGCGACATTGTCCGGGCGGTAGCAGGGCGTCTCAATTTACCGATTTCCCAGGAGCAAATCCAGCAGATTAAGGCAGAGGGGAGTTATCCATCCTGGTTAAAGTTATCTGCGATCGCTAAAGCTACAACGTCCTAGTGCAGCGCCCTTGGAAATACTTGAGCAGCTTCGTAGATACGATGAAGCTGGGGAAGCTGGGGGAGATATTAGCTGTTCAGTTATTTCTGCCTTCTTGCACTAGAAGACAGAGGACATCTTATCTTTTCCCGTTCCATGTCTACTGTTTACTGGAGCAGGGAATTAAAAAGTGCTAATGAAGCCCGTTTTGCTGTGAGTAAAATAGACCCGACAATGAGCAGTTTTATCGCGAGTGGCGCTAAAATCAGATTCACCACCAGACAAAGTAACGCGATGATAGTTGCCCCTACTTGCACTAATTCCTCTGCGACATGGGTATGAATGTAAACCGCGACAAGAGCGATCGCCAGAATCAGCAGGGACGGTATAATCATCGAACAGTGCCTCAATACAGCTTGTGATGGTTATTTTGATTATCGACTACATTCCCCAGTCAAGACTTCCGTAAAACTTCTTAATATAACTACGCCGATTGGCTGAGTGGCTAGATTAGTGGTTAATTACCCCCAGTTAACAGTCATTTAGAGACGTGCCATGGAACGTCTGTACTGTAGGGGCGGGTTTAGCCACTAAATTCAGATATCCACCAATAAATGAACAACAAAACCCGCCCTTCTGTGGATAATGCAACTGGGTCAGTCTTTCAACCCGTTTTAACGGGTTTAAGCTTTTAGCCAGAACTTTAGTTCTAGGCTCAAATCTTCGTCAACTTATAATTCATCGCCTCTTGCTTGACTCGTTGATACTCGGATTCAATTTGGGCAACGAGTTCACATAAGCCTGTTGTAACTTGAGACTTGCTTAAATTTTCCAAGTCTTGACAAAGTTGGGAGAATTTAATCGCCCCTAATGCCGCACTCGATGATTTTAATGTATGAGCCGTGTGTTGCAAAGCGGCTAAATTATTCTCTTGCAGGGCAATTTTAAGCGTTTCCAACATGGCGGGGGTATCTTCTAAATAAATATCAATTAATTGACGCAGCATTTCAGTCGCACTCTCGCCCATCATGTCGTGAAAGGTTTGTAAGACTTGGGGGTCAAGGGCTGACTCGACTTGGGGTGTGGGTTCTGGGGGTTCCTCTGTCGGTTGACTTTGAGACAGAGCCCGAACTAATTCATTGACGCGGATCGGTTTGCTGATATAGTCATCCATTCCTACCTCCAAACATTTTTCGCGATCGCCTTGCATGGCGTTGGCTGTCATGGCGATAATTCGCGGGCGGTTTGCGGGTAACCATTGCTGGCAAATATGGCGGGTGGCGTCTAAACCATCCATTTCTGGCATTTGCACATCCATGAATATGACATCATAAGGCTGACGGCGCAGGGCTTCGATCACTTCTAATCCATTCCCAGCAACATCGGCGCGATATCCCATGCGCTGCAATAACTGCAAAGCTAATTGTTGATTCACTTTATTGTCTTCCGCCACTAAAATTCGCAGGGGTATCCGTTGCGCCAAAGTGGGATCAAGAGAGGGAGAACCCGCAGGCGATCGCTTAATTTTTGTGGGTTGTCCACTGAGGATTTGCGTTAACAGGTTGTAGAGTTGCGACTGCTTAATCGGTTTACTTAAAAAGGCAGCAAAATTCGCTTCGACGACTCCAGAAGCAATCTCGGGTTTACCCATGGACGATAAGATTAATAAGGGAAACTCTTTATCCTTAAACTGGTGACGGATTTGTTCCCCCAAGGTAATCCCATCCATTCCTGGCATTTGCATATCTAGAATGGCAATATCATACTGTTCACCTTGAGACAGCCATGCTAACGCCTCTTGACCGGATTCTGTAGCTTGTGACAGCATCCCCCAAGACTGGGCTTGTCGGATTAAAATTTGGCAGTTTGTCGTATTATCATCGACAATTAATAGCCGTTTTCCTGCTAGGTGAGTGTCACAGATGGGTTGTTCTACCACGGCTGAATCGGGGATGGATTCAGACAAAATTGTGAAGTAAAAGGTTGAACCACCAAAACTCTTATCAGTGGCTATCCATCCAGCAGGCGGATTTCCGGCGACTGATCCGCCACTTTCTACCCACATTTGACCTCCCATCATTTCGCACAGGCGTTTACAAATGGCTAATCCTAATCCTGTTCCCCCATATTGACGAGAGGTGGATGAATCCACCTGGCTAAAGGATTTAAACAGGCGATTAATTCGATCAGTGGGAATGCCAATTCCTGTGTCTTTGACCGCAAATTGTAACTGATAGCGAGTGCCAAACCCGCCCGGATGTAGAGACGTTGCATGCAACGTCTCTACATCCTCATCCGGCAAAATATGGGCGGTTACGGAAACCAAAACCTCTCCGGTTGGCGTAAATTTAACCGCATTACTAATTAAATTCACTAAAATTTGACGCAACCGCGTCACATCTCCGGCAATCCAATTGGGGGTTTGGGAGTCAATTAAATAGGCTAATTCTAGATTTTTCTCGGCGGCTTTGGTGGTAAGCAGATCCAGGGCTTCTTCAATGCAGGTGCGGAGTTCAAAGGGTTGTTCCTCTAACTCCATTTTCCCGGATTCAATTTTCGAGAAATCTAGAATATCGTTAATAATCGTCAGCAGGGCATCTCCACTATTGCGAATGGTTTCGGCAAAGTAGCGCTGATCTGAGGTCAAGTCAGTATCCAGAAGTAACCCCGTCATGCCAATCACGGCATTCATTGGTGTGCGAATTTCATGACTCATGGTTGCCAAGAATTCACTTTTGGCTTGGGTGGCGGCTTCGGCGGTTTGTCGGGCTTTTTCCAATGCCACATTTTGTTCGGTTAACTGTTGACGTTGGCGAGTTTCCTGTTCCCACAAATGCGCCTGGGCGATCGCAATCCCCACTTGATCGGCAACCGCTTCGAGTAACTCAATTTCATGACTTGACCAATGGCGATAGGAATCACACTGATGCAAGCCAATAATTCCATTCGGTTCCCCTTGATAGGAGGTGCGAATTGCCAGCATCGATTTTAATCCAATCTGACAACAAATTTGGGTACAGCCTAACAACAATGGATCGGCATAGACATCTGGTGAGGAGATTGCCTTGTCTTGTTTTAGTAGCTGTTGAACATGGGGAATTTCTCTGAATGGGAACTTCTAACTGGAGAATGGATTCATATCCTGTTTCTAAATATTCTGCCACAAAAGGAATGGCTGGTGTCGGTTCCGTCAGGTAAGTATGAATCACACAGCGATTGACGCCAAAAGCTTGACCGATTTGGCTGGCGGTGGTTTGAAAGATTTCTTTGGTGTTTAAACTGCGGCGAATTTCTTGGGTAATTTGCTTCAGCAGAACCGTTCGCATTAATTGTTGCTGAAGCGCGATCTCGGCTTGCTTGCGATCGGTAATATCAATGGATACGCCTAAGACGGCGGGAACATCGGAATCAGCGACAAAGAAGGGAATTTTGGTTGTTTGTAGAATTCGAGTTTCGCCTTTAGCATTTGTAATCGTTTCTTCGGGAATATAAAGAGTTTCTCCACTGGTAATAACGTGCAAGTCTGCTTCTCGATATTGATGGGCATCGTCTACTGATGGGGCAACCTCTGTTTCAGGTTGATCCAGTAAGGCTTCAACGGTAGTTCCGTAAGTATCAGCGACGGATTGATTGACTAAAATAAACTGACCTTTTTTATTTTTAGCAAAGATGAAATGGGGAACTAAATCAATCACCTGGCGAAGCTTTTGTTCGCTAGCTTTGAGTTGAATATCTGCCCATTTGTAGTGAGTAATATCCCGGAGTGTACCAGAGGTTCCGGTGATTGTATTATCGGAGGCAACGGTTAATTGGGCATGAACTTCAATCCAGCGATATCCGCCATCTTTGGTCAGATATCTGACTTCATGCTGGCAATAGTCTTTTTTTCGTTCCAGTAAGGGTTGAAATAAATCTACGTTGCGTTGGCGATCATCGGGATGAATATACTCTAGGAAATTTGTGCCAATGCTTTCCCCTAATGTAAATCCGGTAATCTCTGTCCACGCGGGATTTAAGAATGTCCATACCCCCGTTGCATCGGTTTGGAAAATGACTTCTTTAACGCTTTCAATCACTGAACGATAATTCTCTTCACTCTCCCGCAGTCGTTCTTCGACTTGTTTGCGATCAGTAATATCAATACAAGAACCGGTATAGCCAGCAAAGTAATCATTGGATGTAAATCGAGGCACTCCTGTATCTAAAATCCAGCGATAGTTGCCATCATGTCGGCGTAAACGGTATTCCCTGCGAAACCGTTTTTGGGCTTTAAAGGCGTTGGAATAGGTTTCTATACAATAGTGATAATCATCAGGATGAACCCCGTCTGTCCAGCCATCTCCTATTTCTTGGTCTAAGGTGCGTCCAGTAAATTCTAACCAGGTTTGATTGAAAAAGTAACAATTACTATCAGTTCCGGCTAACCAGATTAAGACGGGGGCGGTGTCGGCTAAGAGGCGAAAGCGTTCTTCACTTTCTCGCAGTCGTTCTTCGGCGAGTTTACTTTCGGTAATGTCTTCAATTGAGCCTTCATAATAGAGAATGGTTCCTGATATGTCGGTGACGGCACGGGCATTTTTGCGAATCCAAATCTTCCGTCCATCTTGGCAATAAACCTGGGTTTCAAATTTAGAGACAGCTTTATTTTGTTGAATTAATTGGGTTAAACGTCGATGATCATCCGGATTAACATAAAATTGTTGTTCAATATTTTTTAGAGACTGTAAAAAATGGCTTGGTGAAGCATAGCCGAGTATCTGGGCAAAGGCAGGATTAACACTGATATAGATGCCATCTGGTGTACGTTGAAATATGCCCTCAACCGCATTTTCAAAGATACTACGATAATTGGCTTGACTGACACTTAATTGTTCATTAGCTGTCTGGAGTGCAGCGGTTCGTTCTTCAACCAGTTCTTCTAAATGGTTACGATAGTCTGCTAATTCTTCTTCGGTGCGTTGGCGTTCTTGAATTTCCGCGATCGCCCGATCTTTCATGGTGCGATAGTTATGAACTTGTTGGGTGAGTTCAGTAACATCTTGAATCGATAATAAAGCATAATACTCGCCATCTTTTTCACTAGGAACGGCGGTAACGGTGGTATGCTGAATCCGTAATCCTCCATCGGCTAAAGGTGCAGGAATCAGGTGGATATGAAGTTGGGAGGAAAAGACGGTGGGTGGTCCTCCAGTAAAAACTTGTTGGAGGCGGGTGGTATATTTGGGATGATTCAGGTGGGGAAAATGATCGGTAATTTTTTCACCTAAGATTTGGTGTTTGGAGAGATGCGTCCAGTTTTCCAAGCAGCGATTCCAATATAAAACCACTAAATCTGATCGCAGGACACAGTTACCCATAGGGACTTGATCCAGAACATTAAATTGATGCGCCGCTGTTTCGATTTCAGTCGCGATCGCGGAGTTATTTCCAGGGTAATTTACGTGAGATGATAACACCATGTTTATTAGAAAATGCAATAGAGTAGGCAATTAATTAACCAATTGTAGGGGCGGGTTTAGGGACTAAATTAACCTGTTTGCCGATAACTGAACAGCAAAACCCGCCCTTCCCCACCGATAACTTTCCCCACCGATAACTCTGTAGGGGCGGGTTTAGGGACTCAATTCGGCTATTTACCGATAACTGAATAGCAAAACCCGCCCTTCCTAATTCATTATTTTATAAATAAATTATTCAATCTATACCGATAAAGGCAATGTAACCGTAAACATAGTTCCTTCTCCCACTTGACTGTTTACCGTAATCTCACCCCCTTGTAAATCAACCGCCCGTTTAACAATCGCCAACCCCAATCCCGTTCCCGAAATATTCCCCACATTTTGCGCCCGATGAAACGCCTCAAAGAGTTTCTCTTGATCCGCCAAGGGAATCCCAATACCTTGGTCTTTAATTTGGAAAATAGCGGATGAATCCTGACAGACGAGGTTCAAGGTAACGATTCCACAATTGGGAGAATACTTAATCGCATTCGAGATTAAATTCGTCAGAATATGCCGCAACAGCTTCTCATCCATGCAGACATTAAGGTTTGGGCATTGATGGGTAAAGACCAGAGAATGATGCTGTCCTAAACTTAACTGTAACTCCTCAATCAAGCCGTGGCAAAATTCAACTAAATCCAGAGGAACAGGCTGCAACTGAAGTTTTCCGGCTTCGGCTTTGCCAATCAGAGTGACATCTTCTAAAACTTGGACTAAATGTTTAACCGTTCCTTGAATACGATGGATATGGGTGAGTTTTTTATCCGGTGTCCATTTATGACCATAATGTTCGAGTAATTCCGCCGAACTTAAAATAGTAGTTAGGGGGGTGCGAAACTCATGAGAGGTCATGGTAACAAAACGAGATTTAGTTCGCTGAGTTCTTTTTCTTTCGCTAAAGCTTTGCGAACCTCTTCTTCCGCTTGCTTGCGATCGGTAATATCAATTCCCACCGAAACCGCTGCATGTCCTTGTTGGTATTTTTGGGCAACAATTAAGTAACTCCGGGTGGTATCCTTGACGTAAGCTTCAATCACTTGGCTAGCGGCTGGTTCGGGACTAGCAATAAATTGACGCATAAAGTCAGCAAAGCTGGGACTCGCTTTCATAAAGCCGACATCTTGACCAATAAAATGATCGACAGTCAAGTGAAACGTATCAGCTAGATGGCGATTAACCCCTAGATATCGCAACTCCGAATTCACCCAAGATACAAAGCCAGGAACCGCATCAAAAACTGCTTGTAATTGTTCTTCTTGAGATCGTAAAGCCGCTTCAGCGCGTTGTCGTTCTTGGACTTCTGCTAAAGCGCGATCGCGCATTTTGCGATAGTCTTGAACTTGTTGGCTGAGTTCAGTAACATCTTGAATGGATAAAAGGGCGTAGTAGTCTCCTTCTATTAAGCCGGGTATGGCGGTGACAGTGGTACGCTGAATTCGCTGTTGTCCATCGGGTAAATAGGCGGGAATAAAATGAGGATGAAGTTGGGCGGAAAAAATGGTCGGAGGTCCCCCGGAAAAGATGGACTTCAGCCGCTTTTCATAGCGGGGATGGTTTAAATCAGCGAAATAGTCACTGATTTTTCGACCTAAAATTTGACCTCTGGATAGGTGTGTCCAATCCTCCAAACCGCGATTCCAAAATAAGACCACGAAATCGGATCGGAGAATACAGACACCCAAAGGCATTTGGTCAAGAATGCAAAATTTTTCGGCAGCGATTTCTATCTCTTGCATGGACGGATTAAGGGGTCATTGGTCAAAACACTGATTTCACAGATTTATTGTCCAGATGCGGGTAGAGGATAAAAGCTTAGTTACACTGATTACACAGAAAGCCTCGTTCTCTATCATTGGTCATTACTCAAAAAAATGAATCAGATTACACAGTGGTTAGCATCGCGATCGCGTCCAGTAACACGTCGAAGGAACCGACTTCAAAGACGAGAATAATATCGCCGCGAATCTGAAGTTGTTCGATAAAAAATTGGGTTTGGGCTAACAGGATAGTATTATCCTGCTGATTGTCGCCGACGTTGATTAAGTTTTCGACAGTATCCTCGATGTAGCTGGGAATGGCATAATCGAGGCGTTGATTGAGGACGTTACTAATTGACCCAATCACGCTGTTAATTAAGATATTGCCAATCTCACTTAACGTACCAATGCGAACGGCGTCTAAATCCGGTGTTCCTAATTCTTCCCCCGTGAGAACAGCGGCGAGAATTGAAGCACTATCGGTGGGAAAAACTAACTCCGCTAAACCCGCAAAAGATCCAGAGAAGTCTTGGCGAACCGCTGCAACTTGTTCCCCACCAAGGCGAGTTTCCATTTCAGATTGAAAATCCAGGGGCGACCCAATTTTAATATAGGGGACTTGCAGGCGAATCGGGGCTTCCAGCATTTCATTCAGGACGCTAGCCGCCCGACCGACACCAATATTAACGATTTCTTGGATCGCATCAATTTGATCGGGAGTTAAGTTCATACAGTCTCCTGGGGACAAGCTAAGATTTCACCAATAACGCGACGTAATTCGGCGTCTTTGGGGGGTTTATTAATAAAGCCTGATCCGCCTAACTCACGACACCGCTGGCGCACGTTTTCTTGAATATCGGCGGTGATCACAATAACTGGCGTATTAATTTGGCGATCGCGCAAGGCGGTGAGGAGTTGAAAGCCATCCATAACGGGCATGAGCATATCAGTTAAGATACAGTCAGGTTGATGTGCGATCGCCATGTCTAGTCCTTCTTGTCCATTAGTGGCTTCTAGGGTTTCATGTCCATCCGCAACAAGGGTTTTCCGGATCATCCGTCGGGTAAACGCGGCGTCATCAACGATTAGAATTAATGCCATAATTTTCCTCCATTTTTCAGTTAAACGGTTGGTTGAATGAAGTTAGCAAGTAGGTTGGGTTGAGGTACGAAACCCAACTCTCAACGAATCTGCACCGTTGATCAGGGCGGGTTTAGTAACATCAGGATGAAAAAACACGATAATAGTGAAACCCGCCCCTACTGATCAAAACTGTTTCATCCTTGTCTTTTATTGTCTAGCCCATGTCCGAGAATGTCATTCGGTGAAATCACGGATCTTTCTAATCCAGCCGTCTCAAGTTGGGTGGTATCACCGATAGCAGCGTTCCCTGCGCCAAGATAGACTCGGTTTAGTGGCGAAACTCAGTGAAATTGAATCCCACTGACTTCCGCCGTATTTTTCTTGAAATAATTCCTGTCAGCTTTAACCATTAACGTCCCAGACTACATGCAAGCGATTACTTAACTATCATGGATGAAGATATCAAAGCCTTTTTGGTAGAAAGCTACGAGAATATTAGCCAGATTGAGACGGATCTGGTCACATTAGAAAAAAATCCGACTAATCAAGATTTACTCGAAGGAATTTATCGTTCCTTACATACAATTAAAGGAAACTGCGGCTTCATGGCGTTTCCCACCCTAGAAGCCCTTACCCACAGTGGTGAAAATTTACTCAGTTGTCTGCGAGATGGACAATTGCAGCTAAATGCAGAGATTACCAGTGGCTTACTGGAACTCCTAGACGCCATGCAGCAAATTTGCGCCCAGATAGAAGCGATCGGACAAGAAGGTGATGTTGACTATTCTGGCTTAATTCAGACCTTAAATCAACTGCAATCTAGAGATACCGGAGATGAGGGCGGGTTTTGTACAAACGTTACCATTAATAGCCAAAAGCAAATCCCTAAACCCGCCCCTACAAATCCTGAAGGGTCAAAACTTCCCTGCGATCGCGAGGAGTTGATGTCGGCGTTGACAACCCCAAATACAGTACAGTCAATCCGAGTCGATATCAATCTTTTAGATAAGCTGATGAATTTGGTGGGAGAATTGGTATTAGTTCGCAATCAGATTCAACAATTCTCCACACTGCAAGATGAAACCGCCTTTGTTACCACCTCCCAGCAATTAAACCGACTGACAACAGAGTTACAAGAAGGGGTAATGAAAACCCGAATGCAGCCGATTAGTACAATTACGCGCAAGTTTCCCAGGGTAGTTCGGGATGTTGCGATCGCGACAGAAAAACAGGTGCAATTGGAGATAGAGGGAGAAGAGACGGAACTGGATAAAACGATTATTGAGGCGATTAAAGATCCCTTAACGCATCTACTCCGCAATTGTGTGGATCATGGGATTGAATCCCCAGAGGTACGTCAAACTCAGGGAAAACCCGCCACAGGGCGATTACGTCTGCAAGCATTCCATGAAAGTGGATATGTAACCATTGAAATTTCGGATGATGGGGCGGGAATTGATTCAGAACGCTTGAAACAAAAAGCGTTAAGTTTAGGCTTAATTACGCCGAATCAAGCCAATTGCTTAAGTGAGACTGACGCCCTAAATTTAATCTTCCTTCCCGGTTTTTCTACCGCCAACTGCGTGACGCGCTTATCTGGGCGGGGAGTGGGAATGGATGTAGTGAAAACGGATGTAGAAAAAGTTGGCGGTACGGTAGATGTGCATACTCAAGTTGGTTTAGGAACAACATTTAAACTGAAAATTCCCTTAACCTTAGCAATTATTCCCGCCTTAATTGTCACCAGTGGAGGGGACTGCTATACCATTCCTCAAACCAATCTTTTAGAATTAGTCCGCTTGCAGGGAGAACAAGCGGATCACAGGATCGAATATGTCCACAAAGCCCCTGTGTATCGGTTGCGGGGGAAATTATTACCCCTGGTGTATTTAAATCGGGAACTTGAATTAGTGGAATGGGAACCCAAAACAGCCCATCCGCAATCGGAAATCATGCTGAACATTGTCGTTCTGCAAGTCGATAATTTTCACCTTTGGCTTAGTCGTTGATGCGATTAATGACACTCAAGAAATTGTCGTAAAACCCTTAGGTAAACTACTCAAAGAAACCCCTTGTTTTGCCGGAGCCACAATTTTAGGTGATGGAAAAGTGGCATTAATTTTAGATGTATTTAGTCTAGCATCACGGGCGGGGGTACTTTCAGATGAACAAACAAACGCTTTAATTCAGCAGGAAATATCCTCTCAATCCACTATCGAAACAGTGCAAATATTACTGTTATTTGAAGCCTTAGATAACAGCCGCATGGCGATTCCCTTGTCGCGAGTAGTGCGTTTAGAAGAATTTCCCAGAACCGCGATCGAACAAGTTGGCGATCGCCAAGTGATTCAGTATCGCGACCAAATTCTTTACCTAGTTAATTTTGCCAATGTATCTTTTGTTAGTAGTCAGCGCTTTAGCGCTGCTAACCCAAAAACAGCCGTATTAGACGCTGATCCGCTGCAAGTTGTCGTCGTTGCTTGTCAAAGTGGACGCCAAATTGGATTAGTGGTTCAACGCATGGTAGATATCGTCATGGAAGACCTTTGTATCACAGGTGAAGCCACTCGTCCAGGGGTACAGGCGATCGCGGTTATTCAGGGTCAAGTTACCGAACTTTTGGATATCGAAGCGATTTAATGTCATTCGTCATTCGTCATTCGTCATTATAAATAATTCCCTCATCATGGCTCAATTCCATCAATTTTGTACCTTTTTTCTCGACCACTTCTTCTTCGGGCTAGAAGTAGAAAACGTGCAAGAAGTTATTCGATATCAGTCAATTACCTGTGTCCCCTTAGCACCACCAGCCGTGCGGGGTTTAATTAACCTACGGAGTCAGATTGTTCCGGCTGTGGATTTACGTCAATTTCTGGAGTTAGATCAGAATGTCACTAAGATACCCGTTGAAACACAACTGGATAAAAATAGCGAACACCTCCCTCTCAATGTGGTTGTGCGAACGGCTGATGAGGTGATTAGTTTGCTTGTTGATGATGTGGGAGAAGTGTTAGAAATTTCCGATGCTTGCTTTGAGAAATCCCCAGAAACCTTAACAGGAAACGCACGGCAATTAATTCGTGGCGCGTATAAACTTGCCGATCAACTTCTGCTGATTCTCGATACCGACAAAGTTGTTGAACTCACCATTTTGAAGCCAACTCTTCGGAATTAAAGAATGTATACGTCAGCAAGTCAAGGGCTAAAGAATACAGAAACGTCAAACTCATTCCTTAAAGAATGACCAATGACAAAGAGTAAAAAACAATGAACTTCGATCATCTCAAAGGAATTCACAAATTAGGAGAAGCCATGAACATCGATAAACTCAGTAAACCCGGACGCTTAGTCTTTTTCCAAAATCAAGAGACTAACGGCAACAATGAACATGATCACAGTAAAACCATGGTATCTGAACCTAAAGCCACCCAGACTGTTTCCCCGCAAAACCATGAAATTGAGGGAATACTCTTATCCCCAGAAAACTTTAATGAACTCCTCCAAGCCCTAAAAAGTGCCAGAGATGGTAACTTTAATGCACGACTCACTGAGGAAAATGGCTGGGGTGAAATTGCTCAAGTATTTAATGAATGGATGGGTATCAATCAAACCGTTATCCATGAAATTGTCCGAGTTAGTCAACAGGTTGCTCAAGACGGTCAACTCACCGAACGAGTGGGATATCAACACAAAACAACTGTATTAAAGGATTGGGAAAATCACGCTGGACGCTGGTTATATGGGGCTGAACCTGTATCTCCNCCCCCCTATTTAAAAGGAGGATGGGCAACAACAACCACNGCNATTAATACCATCATCCACACCCTNGCCCAACCCACCCTCGCCGCCCAAGACGTACTGAAGGCGATCGCGGCTGGTGATTTATCCTGTAAAATGCCTCTAGAGATTGACAATCAGCCGTTAA
>JGI11876J12873_1000148_pt1 | contig 13628 bp, 9 predicted proteins | sample ElkSloMetagenome_4_FD_12873 | JGI IMG/M metagenome (IMG submission 12873) | reverse complement strand
AAATTCAAAAAAAATTTGAAAACGCTTAAAATCTGAAACATCATGTACGGAAAACTAAAACAACACCTGCAACAAGAGCTTGAAAGCATTAAAAATGCAGGCCTTTATAAAAACGAACGCATCATTGTAAGCCCACAGGATGCAGAAATTGAAATTTCTACGGGACAAAAAGTGTTGAACTTTTGTGCGAACAACTATCTGGGGCTTTCCAATCATCCCCGATTGATGGAGGCTGCCAAAAAGGCTATGGACACCCACGGATATGGCATGTCATCTGTGCGCTTTATATGTGGCACCACTGACCTGCATAAGGAGCTGGAACAGAAAATTGCAGATTTTTTTGGCACGGAAGATACCATTTTGTATGCTGCCTGCTTTGATGCCAACGGTGGTGTTTTTGAACCCATACTTACCGCGGAAGATGCTATTATTTCAGATACTCTCAACCATGCCTCTATTATTGATGGGGTAAGATTATGCAAAGCACAACGCTACAGGTATGAAAGTGCAGACATGCAGGATCTTGAAGATAAACTAAAAGAGGCACAAGCCCAACGTTTCCGGGTGATTGTCACCGATGGGGTTTTCTCTATGGACGGCCACCTGGCTCCCATTGATAAAATGGTTGAACTGGCCGAAAAATATGATGCCATGGTGATGGTGGACGAATGCCACTCTGCAGGTGTAGTGGGAAAAACAGGCCGCGGTGTTACTGAGCACTTTAATACCCGCGGAAAAGTTGACATTATTACCGGAACTTTAGGCAAAGCCTTTGGAGGTGCTGTGGGTGGATTTACCACCGGACATAAGGAAATAATTGACATGTTGCGTCAGCGTTCCCGGCCCTATCTTTTCTCTAACTCCCTCCCCCCCATGGTAGTTGCCGCTGGAATTAGCATGTTTGATATGATGAATGAAACCAACGAACTACAGGATCGCCTGCATGAAAATACTGCCTATTTTAAAGAAAAAATGCAGGATGCAGGTTTTGATCTCAAACACAGCGATTCAGCTATTTGTGCAGTGATGCTCTACGATGCAAAATTATCACAGGATTTTGCAGAAAAACTCCTGGAGGAGGGAATTTATGTGATTGGATTTTATTATCCCGTAGTACCAAAGGACCAGGCCCGCATCCGTGTGCAACTCTCTGCGGCACATTCACGGCAACATCTTGACAAAGCGCTCAGTGCTTTTTTCAAAATCGGGAAAGAGCTGAAGGTTATCAGGTAAAAGGTTAGTAAAATAACTTGGTTTAAATGTCCTGAGGTCAATATGACCCGGCATTTATTTTTTTGCCTGCATCCATGGATTCAGATAGTTGCAGAGATGGATGAAATAGTATAATTTAGCTGTAAATAGTTATGGTATGAACGTGTTGCTTATTGATGACCACCCGGTATTCCAAAGTGGATTAATTGGCTTGCTACAGAACCTCCCGCAAATTAAGCATATAGAGGTAGCCGAAAAAGCGGATGAAGCCCTGATGATAGCCAAAAGTATGCAATTTGACATTTTTTTTCTGGATGTAGGACTTCCGGATATGGATGGTGCGGACCTGGCAAAAATACTAAAGGAAAAATACCCCGGCACTTACATCATTGTGCTTACCATGCATGATGAACCCAGCTATATTAAACAAATGCTGGCGTTAAAGGTGAATGCGTACCTGAGCAAAAATGCTTCCAACGAAGAAATCACCCGGGCCATTGAAAATTTACAACAAGGGCAGATTTTTTTGTCTTCCCGTGTACAGGAAATTGTAGCACAAACTTATCATGAAACAGAATCCGTAGATCACACTGTTCCACGACTTACCCGTAGGGAAAAAGAAATTCTACAACTAATTGCAGATGAACTAACTACTCAGGAAATTGCAAAAAAACTCATCATTAGCGAAAATACCGTTGAAACTCACCGAAGTAATTTAATTTCAAAATTTGGGGTGAGAAATTCTTCCGGGTTAATAAGAAAAGCATTTAAACTAGAATTCCTTAAGTAAACTTATGTTGAAAATAAAGGCTTGCCATATTTTTATAACCTTCATCGTGTTGCTTACAGGATCAATGAATATTTTCAGTCAATCAGAGACAGATAAACTTGTTGACAGCCTGCTGTGGCGGTATGAAAGCATTGCCAATAATGAATCCGTAAAATTATTATCCTCCATTCAAAACCTTCAACGGTATTCAACAGAGAAAAGGGATACTGTAGGTATTGCTACCAGTTATATCGTTTATGCTGATTATTTTGGAAAAAAAAACAACACAGATAGCATGTTGCAATATGCAAACAGGGCATTTATGCTGGCCTCGGACATTAAAAATTCCTACCTCTCCGGACTGGCCCTTGCAAAAGTAGCAGCCGCATTTGAAAAAAGAGGCCGTAATGCGGAAGCCTCACGTTATTATCTTGAAAGCATAGACCTGCTTGAAAGTTCTGAGGGAAAAATGGGCATCTACACCATTTATTTACAAACGGGTGAACTATTTCAGCGGATTGGAAACATGGTTGAGGCAGAAAAACAACTTAAAAAGCTCTACGAAAAAGCACTGGAAAGTCAGGATTCCATGCATGCGGCACATTTTGCCCATACACTTTCCTCATTCTATCTCCATCAGGGGAAAGATGAAATCGCCAGCCGTTTTCTTGGGCTTTCGAAAGTGCACAACCTGTATGTAAAGGACAAATTCCTTAAAGGATTAATATATGCCACAGAGGGATATTTTGCAGAAAAACAAGGTGATTTCAAAAAGGCATATGAATGGTTTTCAAATGCATACGATGGTATGAAAATATTAAACAACACTTATTTCCAGATCAATTTTTTATATAAAAAAGGTGAAATGCAATATTATATGGGAAACATAGCTCAAGCTAAGGCACTGTTTTATGAAGCACTCACCATTATGGATTCCATAGAAGGAGATTTAACTATTAAAAAGGGGATATATGAAACACTAACAAAAATTTATGAAGCCGAAGAAGATTTTGAAAAAGCCTACCGGACAGAAAAAAAATTACATGCTATTCTGGATACACTGTATAATCCCCAAAGGATAAGGAACAGGGAAATTCTTGACCGGGAATATCGCATTACCAAGATGGATGACCAAATTTCGCTACTGAAAGCAGAGAACGAAATACAAGCCATACAAGCGGAGAAGCTTAAACAGCAGCGTGAATTTAGCAGACTAATTTTCATCTTTACAGCCACTGTGATGGTGTTAACCATAGTGATTTTAGCCATTGCCTATCATGGACTCAACCAAAAAAATAAACAGCAAAGGGCGCTGAACAGGGAAAAAGAATTGCTGCGCAAAAAAGAAATAGAATCATTGCAGAAAAACACCAAAATAAATGTTATGCAGGCATTAATAGAAGGAGAAGAACGTGAACGGGAAAGGATTTCCAGAGAACTACACGATAGCATTGGGGGCCATTTATCTGCCCTTAAAATTCAAATTGAAAACAATGCAAACTGCGAAGATATTCACCGCAGCCTTTTGTTCACTTATGATGAAGTACAACGTATTTCAAAAAATCTTACGCCATATTCGTTAAGGAAATTTGGTTTTAACCAGGCTGTGATTGACCTTGTTGAAAATAATGCAGTAATCTATAAAGAAAATATTGATTATCAGATTATAGGTAATCCACACGATTTAAATTCATTCAACTCTTTACACCTTTACAGAATTGTGCAGGAAGCATTAACCAATGCACTTAAATACTCGCAGGCATCAGAAATAACCGTGCAAATCTTCTATGAAACAGGAAGCATAAGACTTACTATTGAAGACAATGGCAAAGGATTCAATTTTGAAGAAATAAACGGAAATACGGGGTTAGGAATTCCATCAATTCAGCAACGGGCAGAATATATTGGAGCCCGCGTTGATTTTGAAACCTCGCCGGGAAAAGGCACTCTGATATCGGTGAAGCTTGAGAATGCGTAAAAATAGTGGAAAACCACTAGTTGTTTTTATTTTTAAATTTCATGGTTTTTCATGTTGTGTACATAACTAAATAACCCCATTTTTGTTGTCAGTAACTGGTATACAAAGTTCCTATCATACCCACGTCCTATTATGTAAACATCAACACAATCTCAGCTCACTTTGATACCAGTTACTTTTTCTCATAAACTGACTTTGGCTAGATTTTTAAATGCACATCACACTTTTGTTATTTACCTGCTAACTTTTTCTGCTCATGAGTAATGACACCGGATACCTGCTGGTGGTTATCGTTTTCCTGCTCCTTATTATCATTGTACTCCTGTATTATATTGTAAGGTCCCGCGATGAGCTGGACACTTCAGAAAATCCTTACCGGGAGGAAAGAGAAAGTATTTACGAATCTTTTAATAAAAAATAAAGCCCCACAATATTTATAAAATAAATGTGAGGCTTTTGTATTTATTAACCGCACTTTGATGAGCCGCAGTTCTGACATATCAAACAACCTTCCTGATAAATAAGATCTGGGGATTCACATTCCTGACACTTCACCTCTCCCTTTGCTGCAGTACCATTGGGTATGTACTTTTTCAATGCCCTTTCCACACCATTCTTCCAGGTATTAATGGTGGCGCTGTCAAGACGCAGCGATGAAACCAGATTTACCACACTTGGTATAGGCATTCTGTGACGTAAAACACTTGAAATCAGTTTTGCATAATTCCAGTATTCTGAGTTAAACATATGCGAGAGACCACCCAGTGTATTCTGGTAGCCATATTTATCTATATACTGGAAATCGTACCTTTTAACGCCATTTGAATCGCGTACTTTTATAATTTTACCTTTTTTAATAGAGCGTGGTATTGGCAAAACATCTTCGTTAGACAATCCTGTAAAAATTTCATAAGGCGCACCATCTTTTAAACCTACAAAGGCAATCCAGTTTTCATTTGAGTTTTTAAATCTGATTACATCACATTCCAGCTCTTTGGGCCGTTTAAACTGATCTGGATCCTGCTTTTGTTTTTCAGCTTTTTTTTCTTTACCGGAAATAAGCACTCCTGAACGGGAGCCGTCACGATACACAGTGCATCCCTTACATCCATACTTCCATGCGGTAACGTATAAGTCGCCTACAAGTTCCTGAGAAACATCTTCAGGCAAATTGATGGTTACACTGATTGAATGATCGACCCATTTCTGTATTTCTCCCTGCATTCTTACTTTGCTCACCCAATCAATATCATTGGAGGTAGCACGGTAGTAAGGTGACTTTTTCACCAGCGAATCTATTTGCTTATCATTGAACCCACGTACTTCGGCAGGATCAAAACCTTTCACCTCAAGCCAGGTAAGGAATTTATGATGAAAGACATTATATTCTTCCCATGTATCGCCCAATTCATCAATAAAATCTACTTTCACCCTGGCATCGTTCGGGTTTACCTTTCTCCGTCTCTTATACACAGGCAAAAATACCGGCTCAATTCCACTGGTAGTCTGTGTCATCAAACTGGTTGTTCCTGTGGGCGCAATGGTGAGCAGGGCGATATTTCTACGGCCGTATTTTACCATGTCCTGATACAGTGCTTCGTCTTCATTCTTCAATCTTTTAATGAAGGGATTATTCTTTTCCTGCGTAGAGTCAAAAATGGTAAATGCCCCCCGTTCTTTCGCCATTGTTACTGATGACCGGTAAGCTTCCAATGCGATGGTCTTATGTATTTCTTTGGAAAAATCTATGCTGTCTTCACTTCCATACGTAAGGTTAAGGGCTGCCAGCATATCACCTTCAGCAGTTATGCCTACGCCGGTTCTTCTGCCCTCTTTGGCTTTAATGCGGATATTTTCCCAAAGTTTACGCTCTACTCTTTTAATCTCCTCATCTTCTGGATCATTGGCTATTTTCTCAAGAATGGCATCAATTTTCTCAAGCTCCAGGTCAATAATATCATCCATTATCCGCTGGGCATGTCCAACATGCTTTCTGAATAATTCAAAATTAAATTTTGGTTCATTGGTAAAAGGATTATCTACATAGCTGTACAGATTGATGGCCAGCAGACGGCAGCTATCATAAGGACAAAGTGGAATTTCCCCACATGGATTTGTGGAAACTGTGCGGTATCCTTGTTTTGCATAGGAGTCAGCTACCGATTCATTTATTACAGTATCCCAGAATAAAACACCTGGTTCTGCAGATTTCCATGCGTTTTTCACGATTTTACCCCATAGTTTGCGTGCATCTATTTCTTTGGTAAATTTAGGATTAACGGCATCCACAGGGTATTGCTGAACATAAGGAGTGCCATCAACAACAGCCTTCATAAAGGCATCATCAATGCGTACCGATACATTGGCTCCTGTAACCTTGCCTTTTTCCAGTTTGGCGTCTATGAAGCTTTCAGCATCCGGATGTTTAATACTTATGGAAAGCATTAAAGCTCCCCTGCGGCCATCCTGTGCAACTTCACGTGTTGAATTGGAGAAACGTTCCATAAAAGGCACTACCCCTGTTGATGTGAGGGCGCTGTTTAATACGTGACTTCCTTTGGGCCTGATATGTGAAAGGTCATGCCCTACGCCACCCCTGCGCTTCATAAGCTGTACCTGTTCCTGATCCATCTTCATAATACCGCCATATGAATCAGCTGGAGAATCATGGCCTATTACAAAACAATTTGAGAGTGATGCAATCTGGAAATTATTGCCAATACCCGTCATGGGACTTCCTTGTGGAACAATATATTTAAAGTCTTTCAACAATGCATAAACATCTTCTACTGACAGAGGATTTGGATACTTTTGTTCTATACGGGCAATTTCACCTGCAATTCGCCAATGCATCTGATCCGGATTGGATTCATACAAATTTCCGAACGAATCTTTCAGGGCATATTTATTTGCCCAAACACTGGCAGCCAGCTCATCCCCCTTAAAATATTCAAGCGATTTTTTTACAGCTTCGTCGTATGTATACGTTTTTGGTTTTTTAACATTTTTCTTTTCCACGGTTTTATCTATTTGACTCTGGTCGGGGCTTTTTTCGCCAGCTTTGTTAACAAGGGTTGGATTGGTCTGCATCGCTTAAATATTTTAACTAATTATAAAACAAATTATTGGAAGTCTCTACCGTTCGATAAAAACGATGTTGCAAGTTAAGCCGGAAAGTAAATTTTGTCAAGGAATCACAATCGCAGTTATTAACATTTCTGGATATTTATTAACGAGCACGCATAACTATCTGATTTTAAGCGTGTTTTTATGAACACATGTTTTAGGTTGTAAATTTTTAATCTTAAAAATGCCAATATCACTGGAAAAGTACAATGCAGACAAGGAGCATTTTACACCCAATAAGGAATGCCCATGTTAGATAGAAATACCAGTGAAAATTGTTAATATTAAAAGTAACTGTTTGAAATTATGATAAATGAACTGTTGATAACCTCAACTAAAAAAGCTGAGTAAAGGGATTACAGCGAATTTAGAAAACTTCAATAATGTATGTAGCTATTCGCCCAAAGACCAAAGCATGACAATGCATGAATAGTATTGGAAGTCTCTTCTGCTTTTAGCCTTGCACCGTAGACCATCTTTAAGATTAAGCATTTTTATGGTATAACGGGCCCATTTTCTTAAAATATTAGAAGAACCAAATAAAAAATATGATTACAAATTTTTTTTTATCTGTTGAAAAACCTTTTGCGTGGCTCCCTCATTTGTTTTAACATATACGCTGGCTTTAATGCCAGCGCCTTTTCTTTTATCTTCATCATGTATGAGTTCATTTAGTGTGTGCTCCAGTTCCTGCCCATTTTTAACGCTAAAAGCGGCTTTGCATTGAACCATAGCAACAGCCTCAGAAAATTTGTGATATTTAGGACCAAAAATCACAGGAATGCCGAAAGTGGCCGGTTCGAGTATATTGTGTAACCCTTTGCCAAAGGCTCCCCCTATATAAGCAATGTCTGCATACCTGTAAAGTGATGAAAGCAAACCAATATTATCAATAATGAGAATACGAGCTTCTGACCTGGCAGTTTTTTTATTTTCAAACTTGGAATACAATTGATAACTAATGCCGATATTCTGACATAACCGGTTGATATTATCCTCCTCAACATTATGGGGAGCAATAATTAATTTCCACCTGGCAGAAATCCCTTTGTACCAGTGTAGTAAAATTTCTTCATCCTGAGGCCAGGTACTCCCGACCACAATTAAAGGCTCCTCATTTTTAAAAGCTTCAACCTTGCTGTTGGGGAGCGACTTCAGAGCTATACCTGCCACACGGTCTATTCTTGTATCTCCGGCAATATCGAAAGAATTATAATGAATTCCCTTGAGCAGATCAGCAGAAGGTTTATCCTGAACAAAAATATGTGTAAAGCGGGTTAACAGCTTCCTGTACCAGGCTCCATACCATTTAAAAAACAATTGCCCAGGACGAAATACAGCAGAAATAAGAAATACAGGTATTCGTTTCATGTTCAAATAACGCATATAAAAATACCAAAAATCATACTTCACAAATATGGCGATTTCAGGTTGTATTGTATCTATAAATCTACGGGCATTCAGCGGACCATCATTAGGCAGGTAGAATATATAATCAGCGCCTTCATAGTTCTTTCTTATTTCATATCCTGAAGGTGAGAAAAAAGTTAATATAATTTTGTATTTGGGATATTTCTTCCTGATTTCCTCAAGAAGTGGCCGCCCCTGCTCAAATTCACCCAAAGAGGATACGTGCATCCAGATGGCCGATGTATTGGCCAAACCCGCTTCTTTTATCTTTTGTAAAAGATTTCTACGTCCCGCAACCCATAAACCAGCCTTCTTATTGAACGGAGATGCCAAAAGAATAAAAAATGCATAACTTTTTATGGCGATATAATATAGTACAGACATAAATCTTATTTAAAAAGCAAAAGTAGTGAATCAACAGGAGAATTATAATTTTTTTTAACACCACCTGCGTGCCAGCAAAGAATTTATCATAATGCTGAAAATCTGAACATTGCGCACGAAAGAAATGCAAAACTCCCAACAAAATCACGTTAAATGTTTATAAGTTCTTCATTCACATACTATAATAAGCCCGTACAAGTTTATAATTTTATATCACAATATAGTTAAAATAATTGTTCAAATCAGTTTATCAGGTTTTAGTAAGTATAAAAGGAAATAATAATTGCATTGAAAAAGAATAGAGACACAACCCTACTCCGGCGGCACAAACAAAACCTGTTGCTTAATTCACGAGAGCTGAAGGCTTTGAATTCGTTTTGTAAGAAATACCATATCAATAATAAATCCAAATTTATCAGGGAAACAATTTTTACTGAAGTACTGCGAAGGTTCGACGAAGATTATCCTTCCTTGTTCGATGATCAGCCTAACCTTTTTTCCCGGGCACAAGGTCAAAAGTAGCCTTGTCTGTAGCGAACAACTCTTTTATTTGAATTGGATTTCTCAATATTTTTTGTACTTTTATCCATAGTAATAGACTTTTATTTCTAATGAGTGTATATATTAAAAAAACACGGATTACCCCTGAGTTCAGAATCGATAAAAATCTTATCGAATTCAACGGAAGGTCTATTCCTGAAGATGCTTACGAATTTTTTGAACCTGTACTGAACCACCTCAACAATTATTTTCTCGGCAACACGCAACCTACGCAGATAAATATTCAGTTGGAATATGTAAACAGCGGATCAAAAAAATATCTTACCAATATTTTAAAGATTTTGGAAAGTAAAGCCTTGCGTGGCCAGGAATTAGCTATACACTGGTTTTATGACAAAGAAGATGAATCTATTTTTGAGCTTGGGGCTGACCTAAAATCACTGCTTGAAGTACCTTTTTTTCTTGAAGAAATGGAACCACTGTCTTAATTGGCCTTTTTTTACAAAAACACTCCAGATACATTTTTAATAAAACATGAAATAAGCACTTAATGCGCTGTTTATCAAATATTTATAATTGTTATTTTTTTTATAAAAAAAAGCTTGAATTATAGGTTTTTTTTATATTTTCGTGCCCTGCTTTTTAATGATTTAATATAACTGAATGCGGAGAAAAGCTTTTTTAATTTTAAAATGTACATTTTAATATTATTTAGGTGAAAAAATATTTTGTATGCCTTTCTATCATAAAGCAGAAAATATCCAACCAGGCATTTAAATGCTATTTTATTCGTTTCAGAAGGTTTCTAAGTCTTCTTTTGTGATTTCTTTGGTTATACCCCGCATTTTTCTCTCCCTGATTTCTTTTAAAAACATTGTAAAGAGAGTACTGTTAAACAATTAAAATCATATGTATAGAAATGACAAATCAAACCAATATTATAAAATCGATCCCGGCTGGTAAAATCTCTCAGGGATTACTCATAGGGAATCGTATTCCCAAAGATTATTTCATCACCACTGGCACCGGACAGAGTGATATAGCTATTCACGCAGGCTCATACCACCTTGCCCTTAAAATGGCAGATATTGAGATGTGTAACATCATGACATATTCATCTATTCTGCCTGGTATCGCCACCAAAGTGGAAAGACCTCAACATCTTGTACATGGCTCTGTGGTAGAATCCATCATGTCGGTCTGCCATGCAGACCAGGGGCAGCGTGCCACGGCTGGCATAATTTACGGCTGGATGTATAATAAAAATACCCATGAAAAATATGGAGGCCTTGTTTGTGAGCACTATGGTAATTTCAGTGTTGATATGCTCCGCAATAAACTTGAAGCCAGCCTTGAAGAGTTATATGTTAATGGGTTTTCAGACCATTATGACCTTACTGATATTGAATATATCACTGAAAGCTTTGTACCGGAAAAAAGGTATGGCACAGCAATAACAGCTATTTGTTTTACTAATTACCTTTATCCTTTAATACAGTAATAATTTCAGTAGATTTATCACATCAAAATTTAACCACTTATCATCCTCAATATAAAGGTTTGTGCTTTTTAAAAATTGATGTTTTATTTTATACAATAAGGAGAATTATCAGGAGTAATTGTCTGTAAACCATACAAAGGAATGTAATAATCCTTTCCTTTACGGCACCTGATATTCATACACCTCATTCCTGATAATAATAATTACCTGGCTTATTACCCATTATTATACTGAGTATAAAAAAAGTATCGCCAACCACCATAGAAAAAAAATTGTAACCTGTATAATAATTCCATCCTGATGAAAAAAACCGATTTATTAAATAAAACCATTCAACATATTGATGTCACCTCTTTTGACTCAACCCCTATCGTTAATTCAATGCGTGAGATGTCATTCACATCAAGGGAAACAGCGCAGGCAGCTGATATTCTAAACAAAATGTTGAACGACAAATCCTGTTCAGTAATTTTAACCCTGGCAGGAAGCACCAGTGCTGGCGGATGCATGCAGGTGTACACTGATATGGTTAAGAACAATATGGTTGACGCTATTGTAGCCACTGGAGCCTCCATTGTAGATATGGATTTTTTCGAGGCAATTGGCTTTAAACACTACAAAAGTACACCGGGAATTCCGGACAAAAATCTTCGCAGTCTTTATATTGACAGAATTTATGATACATATATCGATGAAGATGACCTGCAGGTGTGTGACAATACCATAAAGGAAATTGCAGACCAATTGGAACCGCGTCCCTATTCATCAAGAGAATTTATAAAAGAAATGGGTCGCTACCTCACAAAACATGCGGTTAAAAAAAATTCCCTTGTACAAACAGCATTTGAACATGGCGTACCGATTTTTTGTCCAGCCTTTAGTGACAGTAGCGCAGGATTTGGCCTTGTAATGCACCAGCATAACCACCCGGATAAACACGTAACCATAGATTCTGTGCGTGATTTCCGCGAGCTTACACAAATAAAAATAAAGGCAGGAACCACCGGTTTATTCATGATTGGTGGAGGTGTTCCCAAAAACTTCGCCCAGGATACTGTTGTTTGTGCAGAAATGTTGGGTGAATTCGCAGAAATGCACAAATATGCTGTTCAAATTACCGTGGCAGATGTACGTGATGGCGCATGCTCAAGCTCTACCTTGCAAGAAGCTTCTTCCTGGGGAAAGGTACAAACCAAATATGAACAAATGGTTTATGCTGAAGCAACCTCTGTTTTACCTCTTATTGTAAGCTACGCATATCATAAAGGATACTGGAAAAAGAGGACACAACACCGATGGGCTGAATTATTTGAAGATAATAAAAGAGTTTAACATCTTTTTTCAGAACAAAACATTATAACGTTTTGTTATAGCACTGTAACAATTAAAGCAAATAAGACTATGGCATTTACATTAAGTATAGGTACGAAAGCAAAAAATTTTAATTTACCTGCAACTGATGGTAATAACTATACCCTTGACAGCTTTAAGGACAGCAGGTACCTGGTGCTTTTTTTCACCTGTAACCACTGCCCCTATGTTACAGGCTCTGATGAAGTAACGCGTTCAACAGCGAATAAATACAGCGCCAAAGGCTTCACCTTTGTTGCGATTAACAGCAACAGTGCAAATACTTACCCGGAGGATGATTTTGAACATATGAAAAAGCGAATGGAAGAAAAAAAATTTCCATGGGTTTATTTACATGATCAATCTCAGGAAGTAGCAAAAGCTTATGGCGCGTTGCGAACGCCTCATTTCTATGTGTTTGATGAAAACCGAACGTTGGTGTATACGGGCCGTGGGGTTGACTCTCCAAAAAACGCATCAAAAATTACTGAAAATAATTTGGAAAACACATTGGAAGAGTTATATTTGCACAATAAAGTTTCGATTCCGGTTACAAATCCTATTGGTTGCAACGTTAAATGGGATGGAAAAGACTCACACTGGATGCCGGCCGAAGCTTGTGATTTGGCATGATATTTGAAGTATTTAAGATAAGCGGATTGCCCTGATATTCCCAAAATGTCCCTATTTGCAGAGCACCCCCTTCCCCCTCATAGCTCTGCATTCCCTTACACGTTCTATCAATCCCAGGGTGATCCGCTCTTTTTTTAATCTTTTAATCTAACCGTTTTGCAGTACGAAACGGAGTATATAACAAAAACTACTTTTGATCGGTTTCAGCATTATTTTGAAGGCCGGGAACTTGATCCCGATCTGAATAATTATAAAGATGAATTACTGAATAATTCTCAGAAATTACTGCCCCCTGATCTACCCAACCAATTTCTGTATGTAGCCGATTTGCCGGCAGGAAATATTGTTCATGTCAGTGATAATTTTTATCGAATTACCGGATATGACTACATGCCTCCATTCCCGATAAAGGCTATTTTTGATCTCATTCATCCTGCTGACCGGGGCATAATCATTCAGGCTTCTATGGAAGCCATTCAAGGAGCAAATTTTGCAATGGATTTTCCACCTATGAGCCATATGTTTAGCATGGATTTCAGGTATAAAACAGCCGGGGGAAAATATTTACGTATGCTCAGGCATTCCGGAATGCTTACAAAAGACAAAAAAAACAACATGGTGCATACCATTTCTGTTATGCATGATATTTCCTTTCTTAAAAGGCAAAAAAAAATAGAATTGTTTTTAAGCGGTGATGAGATAAAAGGATATAAGTTCCCCTCAGATGAATTGATTGCTTATATGCAGCACACTTTCACCAAAAG
>JGI11876J12873_1000145_pt1 | contig 13670 bp, 13 predicted proteins | sample ElkSloMetagenome_4_FD_12873 | JGI IMG/M metagenome (IMG submission 12873) | reverse complement strand
ATAGATATAAATAGAAATGGAAAAACCATCGAACTGGAACAGAAAACCAGCGAATACCTTAGGCAGAAGACAATTACAGCTTGAGATAACTTATACTCCCGAAAGCTTACTCAGGCATCCCCGACAACTGTTTCGGCAAATGTGGTATGACTTACTCGCTGCCCGTGAGTTAGCGTGGCGGCTAATGGTACGCGATATCAGCGCTAAATATCGTCAGTCAGTCTTGGGAATTGCTTGGGCATTTATTCCTCCCATCGCCATGGCAGTCGGATTTACCCTGGCAAGTGAAGCCAACATTGTCAATGTCGGTAAAACCGATTTTCCTTATCCTGCCTATGTGATGTTCAGTACTGCCTTGTGGCAAACCTTTGTTGAATCGTTGAATGGTCCAGTCGAGGCGGTAACCAAGGCAAAGCCAATGCTTGCCCGTGTTAATTTTCCCCGCGAAGCGGTTATTTTAGCTAAAGTTGGAGAGGTTTTCTTTAACTTTATGATTAAATTGCTTTTGATTGTCGGGCTATTTATTTGGTATCGCATTTCTGTGAGTTGGACATTAGTCATCGCTCCAGTTGCTCTTATTCATTTAATTATGTTGGGTACTCTTGTCGGGACATTACTATCTCCCTTAGGAGTGCTTTACCAAGATGTATCGAAGGGATTAACAATGGTAACAGGTTTTTGGCTGTTTCTCACGCCTGTCGTCTATTCCGTTCCTGAATCAGGTTTATTTGGTTTTTTCGTTCAACTCAATCCGGTTACTCCCTTATTGGTAACCACACGAGAGTTAGCCACAACTGGCATTATTACCGAACCCGTAAACTTTTGGGTCGTCAGTATCTTAACGTGGATTGGTTTGCTTCTCACCTGGATTGCTTTCCGGATTGCGCTTCCGTATGTTATAGAAAGGGTAAGCTCATGACTGAAGAAAGGCAGAAGAGATTTATCCCCATGCTCTTAATTGAGTGAGTTAGTGAAAAACTCCAAATTGGATCTCAAGAAAAAATAAGGCAAGTAAAAGAAAATGACTCTTAATGAAGCACAGACAGTCGAAAAATCATTGATCCAAAACAGTTCATCTTCCTTCACTCCCGACTCAGATGGGGTAATTTCTGTCAATGGAGTGTCGAAAAAGTTTTGTCGAGATTTGAAGCGATCTTTGTTTTATGGGGTCAGTGATATCTTCACCGACTTAACCGGTGGATGTCGCCAGAGTAACACGCTACGAACCGGAGAATTTTGGGCGCTAGATAACGTTAGCTTCCAGCTACGGGGTGGAGAAGCACTCGGTCTAGTAGGGGCTAATGGTGCAGGAAAAAGTACTTTATTACGCATTTTGAGTGGTCTGATCAAACCCGATACAGGTTCCGTCAGAGTTCGAGGGCGAGTCGCTCCTTTAATTGCGTTAGGGGCTGGGTTTAATCCAATTTTAACCGGACGAGAAAACATTTATGCCAATATGGCGATTTTAGGTTTATCAACCCAGGAAATAGAAGAAAAGTTTGAAGATGTGGTTGAGTTTGCCGAAATTCAAGATGCTATCGATGCACCTGTGCAAACCTACAGTTCTGGTATGGCGGCGCGATTAGGTTTTGCCTGTGCCATTCATGTTGAACCCGAAATTTTATTGATTGATGAAGTGTTGGCGGTTGGGGACGTAAAATTCAAAATGAAGTGCCATCATCGGCTGGCTAAGTTAAAAGAAAATGGCACTGCCTTTATTTTAGTTTCCCACAATCCATACACAGTTTTGAATGTTTGCGAAAACTCTATCTATTTACGAAAGGGTCAATTAGTGCTGGCAGGGGAAACCGAATCGGTGATTCATCAGTATGAAAAGGATCTATCTTTATCGGGAACTAGCCCGGTTCCGGGTATGATGACCTTACCCGAAAAACCTAAACATCAAAGTATAGGTCTAGATATTCTAGCACTCTTTTTCCGGGATAAGCAGGACAATATAATAGAATTTCCTTCGACAGGAGAATCCGCTTATTTTTGCGTCAAATGCCGAGCTTATGAAGATATTAATTCAGTGAATCTCGGTGTTTTAGTGACCTCTTTATCGGGAGAAAGTAATCGTATTCTTAACCTTACGTCTGTCAATGATAATGCCACATTGGATGTGCCTGCTGGACAGTTTGAACTACAAATGTATATGCCCTACTGTGGTCTAATTCCGGGGGTTTACAGTGCCAAAATCTATGTCAAGCAGGGAGTGCGTTCCTTTGATATTGTGCGCTCTTTTAGATTCCGGGTAGACTCCAGGAAGAATACCAGTCGTTGCATGTTCTATCAACCTCGAAGCTGGAGGGTAGTCAACCCAGAGAAAATTGATTAAGCCAATGCTAGTCCGATTCGGTACAATTTTATCATAATAAAACTACGGATAAATTTTAATGTTATTAAGACTTCTACTGAAAAAACGTAAAAAACTCCCTTTACCCATTCAATTGAGTCTAGCTCATTTATCCACTCTGGGAACAAGGCAGAAATTCGCTCACTGGTTCACAGACATAGAAACCTACTGCACGTTTATCGGCTATTCTCGAAGCGGACATAGTATTGTCGCTGCTTTACTTGATGCACACCCCAATATTGTCATGGCTCATGAACTGCGTGCTATTAAATATGTTCAGGCTGGGTTTGAGCGAGATGCCCTATATTATCTGCTGTTTCAAATGACTAGAATTAGAGGACATTCTTGGATGCGCGGGGGTGGGTATACCTACGATGTACCCGATCAATGGCAAGGTTCTTTTAAAAAGATTCGGGTTATTGGTAATAAGCATGGCGAGTTTACGGTTAATAACCTGGCGGCTAACCCAGAGTTACTTCAGAAGCTTCGAGATGTGGTCAAAGTACCAGTACGATTTATTCACGTTGTCCGCAATCCGTTTGATAATATAGCAACGATGGCGCTCAAGAAAGCCCAGAAGAACGCCCAGCAGAATTCGTTAGACCTGCAGGCGACTACAGATCGCTATTTCCGGGTTTGTGAATTCGTTATGAAGGTGAAAGAAATGGCAGATTCTGGAGATGTATTTGATCTGCGTCACGAAGATTTTGTTAGCGATCCCAAAGCGCAACTGCGTAACCTGTGTCTCTGGTTGGGAGTAGAGCCATCATCAAGTTATTTAGATGCCTGTGCCAGTATCGTTTTTGAATCACCGCAGAAAAGTCGGCATAAAATAGAGTGGACTGTAGATTTAAAGAAAAAAATTGAAAGCAAAATGCATTTATTTCCATTTCTTGAAGGGTATACCTTTGAACGTTAGGATATGATAAATAAGCTAAAATAATTTAATTGAAATTATTTATTCATGTAAGAGGTCTATTATGTCTGAAGTTGGTGATACGATATCTGTAGCAAATGCACGTTGGTCTTTCGGGGGTAGCGTACCGGAAACCTTCGATAACCATGTTGGTCGCTCAGTTCCCCAGTATCGACAAGGGCACGAAATTGTGGTGGCGCTGTCTGATTTTTTTATCCGTCCAGGTTCGAGAGTGTATGAATTGGGCTGTTCGACAGGTGAACTCACGCGAAAGATGGCTGAAGCAAATAGCGATCGCAATGTCTCGTTTATCGGTTTGGAAATTGAACCCGCAATGGTGGAAGCGGCAAAGCGCAAAACCTCGAATTTTCCAGGGGTGGAAATTCGAGAGGCTGACATTATCAACACGGAGCTGGAGCCTGCCGATCTGATTGTTGCCTACTATACCGTTCAGTTCATCCAACCCGCCATTCGGCAGCTATTGTTCGACAAAATTTTCAACAGATTGAACTGGGGCGGTGGCTTTCTTCTGTTTGAAAAAGTGCGGGCGCCTGATGCTCGCTTTCAGGATATGATGTCGTCACTCTACGTAGATTTCAAATTACAGCAGGGATTTACTGAGCAAGAGATTGTCAATAAGAGTCGCAGTTTAAAAGGTATACTCGAACCCTTCTCCACCCAGGGAAATATTGACTTGATGCATCGGGCGGGTTTTGTGGATATCATGACGGTATTTAAGCACCTCTGCTTTGAAGGCTTTTTGGCAATTAAATAGCAGCGTCGTGGAAAACGCATAGGATTATAGTAAAACCAAGACTCAGAGAATAGGGAAAGATGAGTTTCTATCATACATTACGTTCTTACTGGTGGGATGCCGCTTTACTGGCACGCCATCTTCAGCGACAACAAAGCAAACAAGGAAAACGTCTCTGGTGGCAGTTCCTTCAGGCTTGGGAGTCGGCAACGCCATCGCTCTATCATCGGTTACAAGTGGCTTATCGCCGCCAGCGACCCCTACCAGAAGAAACAATCTCTTCCCAGATGTATGGCTCGGTCGTCACGGTAGAGGGTATCCGCATGCGTATCGATCCGAAAATGTCAGCCTTTCAAGTGCGAAAGCTCCTATCGGGACGCCACACTCGACACGAACGTCACTTGGTAATCTCTCGGCTAGAGCCTGACGATATTGTGATGGAACTCGGCGGTGGAATTGGCATGTTGGCAACCGCCTGCGCCTTGAAAATCGGCGGCGATCGCGTTCATTCCTACGAAGCTAATCCCTTCCTGGAGTCTTTAATCCGTGATAACTACGCCCTCAATGAGGTGAACCCACACCTAAAAATGTGTATGCTCGGTCGGACGGCTGATACCTGCACGTTTTATGTTTCTGAACACTTTGCCCGTTCGTCAGCCTATAAACTCGAAGCTCAACAAGAAACCAAAGCTTGCGAAGTACCTGTTGAGCCTCTCAACGATGAGATCCAGCGTATCCAACCAACGGTTTTGATTATGGATGTTCAAGGTAGCGAAGGTGAACTGTTGAGCTTCGCGGATCTCTCTACCGTTCGTAAACTTCTCGTCGAGATGCATCCCAATGTACTAGGGATTTCCCGCGTCAATGCACTACGCCGACAATTGCGAAATCAGGGCTTCTTGGAAATAGAGCGTGCTGGTCAAAGTTTTTTCTACGTCCGCCAGTAACGAGCGATCGCGCTGCGATTGACAAGGCAGAAGATACATCAATACGACTTCTCCAGGGCTACCCGTATGTTTGATTATGTCGCCTCATCTCTTTTCTAAAAAACCCCGAATTTTTTTCATCCACGTTCCCAAGACAGGGGGAACTTCGGTAAATTCAGCCATCCAAAGACATTATGGTCGCCAGAGTTATATCCTTGATCCAATCCGAACGAAAGCGATGGCAAAATTGCTTTATCAGTCTGTTCCTGCTGTTGACAGAGGAACATACCTATTGCGAGATAGCTTTATCTTAGATGCCATGAATCGAGATGTTTCATATATTTCCGGACACGCTCACTTTAATCAACAAATTTGGGAACGTTATGCAAAAAACTATGCTTATGTAACGCTGCTTCGAGATCCAGTCAAACGATATATATCTAACTATTTTTTTGATGCTAGTAAAGTCAAAGGAGACCATTCTTATGTCGAACAGAGTCTTTTGGATTTTCTAAAAACTCGTAGAGGGATTAGGCGGGGACACTTATATATCAACTATTTTTCGGGATTCCCCATCGAGCGCGACTATGATTTGAGTAAGCTTTCCCAACGAGTTGAAATTGCCAAGCAAAATATTTTGAAGTTTGATTGTGTTGGCATTTTAGAAAATTTGCAAGGATTTAAAGAAAGGTTTAAACAACAGTTTGGATTAACGCTGAAAATTCCTCATCAAAACAAAAATCCTGTTGTTAATCCTTTAGTTGAGTCTCATCTTTTGAAAGTAATTCAAGAGATTTGTCAACCTGATATAGAGATTTATGAGTTTATGAAATTGCATTGTCTCAAACAAGCTTAGTTCTATCGTTATAATGATTACATGAATATTTATTAGTTTTTTTAATCATGATGCTAAGTTCTAATTGATCTGAAGAACAAGCAACTTGTCTACAGGTTTAACTGAACTGGACAATCCGCTTTCTACTGACCTACACTAAAAACTGGACAAATGTTAAAACAAAAAACAGGAAATTTACCTAATCTAATTGTTATTGGCACACAAAAAGGTGGAACCTGTAGCTTGCATTATTACTTATCTCTCCATCCGCAAATTTATATGTGCCGAGAGAAAGAGTTAAACTTTTTTATTGAGCAACGCAATTGGAAGCGAGGCGTTGAATGGTATAAGAAAAATTTTGTCGGGGAAGCAAAGATTTATGGAGAATCATCCCCGGCTTATACAAACTATCCTCGGTTTGATGAAGTCCCTAAAAGGATGCACTCTATCGTCCCGGAGGCAAAAATCGTCTATATTCTGCGAGATCCAATTAAGAGAATAATTTCTCACTATACGCATAGGTATAGTGCAGGTTTGGAAGATAGAAGTCTATCGGACGCCTTAAAAAAAATAGAATCGAGTCGCTATACACGTCGTTGCCTTTATTATATACAACTCGAACAATATTTAAATTATTTCCCTAAATCTAATATTTTCATTATGACAACTGATGATTTGTATAAGCATCCTCAAAAATCAATGCACAAATTGTTTACTTTTTTAGAGGTAGATAATTCATTTTACGATAACCAATTTTCGCAAATTCATCATAAATCTAGCAAAAAAAGGCGCAAGACTCCCTTGGGAAAGTCTTTAGAGAAAAGTCCAATTGGAGAGACAATTGATTACCTGCCCCGCCCGATTAGGGAAAAAGCCAAAACATTATTGTACTTTCCGTTTTCCCAAAAAGTTCAACGACCAACATTGGACAAGACTTTGGAAGCTGAATTAATCGACTATCTTCGACCCGATATCAATCGTTTGAGAGACTATACTGGACTTGCTTTTGAGGATTGGTGCTTATGATTCTATTCAGTTTTATACTGCTCTGCACTAATAATTTTGAACTATGCTAAAACAAAGAACGGGAAATTTACCAAATTTAATTGTTATTGGCACACAAAAAGGCGGGACAAGCAGCTTGCATTACTACTTATCTCTCCATCCACAAATTTATATGTGTCGAGAGAAAGAGTTGGATTTTTTTATTGCTCAACGCAACTGGGAAAGAGGTGTTGAATGGTATAAGAAAAATTTTGTCGGTGAAGCAAAGATTTATGGAAAATCATCTCCCAATTACACAGACTATCCTCGGTATGCTCAAGTGCCAAAAAGGATGTACTCTATCGTCCCGGAGGGAAAAATTGTCTATATTCTGCGAGATCCAATTAAGAGAATAATTTCTCATTACATGCATTGGTACAGTGCTGGTTTGGAAAATAGAACTCTATCAGATGCTTTGAGGAATATAGAATCGAGTCGCTATACACGTCGTTGCCTCTATTATATGCAACTTGAACAATATTTAAATCATTTCCCTAAATCTAATATTTTTATCATGACGAGTGAGAATTTGTATAATAAGCATCAAGAAATTATGCAAAAATTATTCACTTTTTTAGAGGTGGATAATTCATTTTACGATAACCAATTTTCGCATATTTATCATCATGAGTCTAGCAAGAAGAGACGCAAAAACGCCCTGGGAATATCTTTAGAAAAAAGTCCAATTGGAGAGACAATCGAGCAACTGCCCCGCCCGATTAGAGAAAAAACAAAAACATTGTTTTACTTCCCATTTTCCCAAAAAGCTCAACCCCCAACATTGGACAAAAGTTTAGAAGCTGAATTAATAGACTATCTCCAGCCTGATATCAATCGTTTGAGAGACTATACTGGACTTGCTTTCGAGGATTGGTGTTTATAATTATCTAGCGTTTGCTTTCTGATTGAAAAAAGAGTAAACTACTGTGCAATTGCTGGTGCAGTTGCTAGCTATGTAAAAGCTAGACAATAATCTATAATTTTGAAGGCGGTAAGTTTTTAATGAATAGAACAATTAGTGAAAGTACAGATAAAGATAGTGCCAATCAATCGGGCGACAATGAGGTCGTCATCTCTGTAGATGGGGTTTCTAAGAAGTTTTGTCGCGACTTAAAGCGGTCATTATTCTATGGCGTGCAAGATATCACCACTGATTTAGTCGGAGGACGGCGCACGAGTGAAGTGTTACGTCCTTATGAGTTTTGGGCGTTAAAAGATGTTAGTTTTCAGTTACGGCGAGGCGAGGCGCTAGGTTTAGTTGGCGCTAATGGTGCAGGGAAGAGTACGCTGCTACGGATTATTAGTGGTTTGATTAAGCCAGACACTGGCTCTATCAAGGTTAAGGGACGGGTGGCTCCGCTCATTGCTTTGGGAGCCGGATTTAATCCAATTCTGACAGGAAGAGAAAATATCTATGCCAATATGGCAATTTTGGGGTTGTCTAAAAAAGAAATTGAGGAGCGATTTGATGCGGTAGTAGATTTTGCCGAAATTGGGGATGCCATTGATGCACCCGTACAAACTTATAGCTCGGGTATGGCAGCACGGTTGGGGTTTGCCAGTGCAATTCATGTAGATCCAGATATTTTGTTGCTGGACGAAGTGTTGGCTGTAGGGGATATAAAGTTTCGAGCCAAATGTGGTCGCCGGCTAGCAGAGATTCGGGAAAAGGGAACATCTTTTATTTTGGTTAACCATAAACCAGCAGCAATTTTATCTATATGTGACTCAGCCGTTTACCTTTCTCAGGGAAAAGTAGTTTTGAAAGGGGAAACAAATTTGATCATCAAACAGTATGAAGAAGATTTGATGATCAAGGGAATTGAATATTCAAAAGGGAAGGTGATTTTGCCAGAGAAAGAGGAGGCAGAAAGTGGAGGAATTGATATTACTTATCTTTGCTTTAGAGGCGAAGGAAATGACATCATAAATTTTCCTCAAACTGGAAAACCTGCTTATTTTTGTGTTGGCTGTAGAGTGCATCGTAAGTTTGACGATGTTTACCTTAAATGTAAAGTTTGTGACATGGCTCGAGAAAATGAAATTATTCTCGATCTTAATAGTGATTATGATAACAATTTATTTAGTCTAGAGAAAGGAAATACGGAAATACAAATTAAAATGTCATCTTGTAATTTAAAACCAAGCACATACAGTATGGACATTTATTTGGTTAAGAAACCTCAATACTGTTTTGATATCATTCAAAATTTTAGGTTTAAGGTTGAGGAATCGGAGGATGTTAATTTACTGATGAGTCGGAATTTATATTATCAAGACAAAGAATGGGTAGTAAAAAATATATAACTGTTTAATCAAATAATAAAAAATGGCGGAGTAAGTTCAAACTAATACAAGACACTAAGAAAAAATGATGTCAAAAGCAACGGCAAAACTAACGATTGGAATCCCGACCAAAAATCGTGCCTTGATGTTGGCAGAATTACTAAGTGACATTGAAAAATATCAAGCCGATTTACCAGTGGTTGTATCTGATAACAGTGATCGACCCGAGGATACAGCTAAGGTAGTCAAAGAATATGCTGAACGTTTAAAGATAAAGTATATACATACTGAATTTAGTATATCCCAAGCCGAAAATTTTAATATCGTGTTAAGTAATTCGTCTACTAAGTACGTCGTTATTATGCATGATGATGATCGGTTTCTCCCTACCTCTCTTGGCACTTATCTATCTCTAATCAACTACCTAGATAATATTGATATTGATGTATTTGGAGTTTATGTTCAGGCGTTCAAGTTTAAAAATGAGGACAAGTTAAACAAACTAATCGATCTTCCTATCACTGTACCAGATTTAATTGACATTAAAGAGAATCTGAAAGTTTTTGCTAAGGGAGAGTACCTAAAGTATTTCGTTGAGAAAGGTATAGGCGGTAAAGCTCCAGGAGTACTTGTTAATCGCTTTTTGATTGGAAATTACAACATCAATTTTCCTACAGATACTGGAGCCAAACATGATAAAGCATTTTTTCTAACTGCAAACAGCTTGGGATCAGTCGGCTACTGGAGAAAAAAGATTATCGCTAAGAGACTTCATCAAAGTCGCTCTATACATAGAAAAGTAACGGAAAATTATTGCTTGTTTAATCAAAAAGTTTTAGAGATTTATCAAGGTGATGATTTATCGATTAAAAAGATTCATAAGAAAAGATTTGAAAAATGGATACAGGATGAATCAGGTTTTAAACCTATTGAGTGTTGGATTATGATTTCATCAAGTCAAGTAGGTGTCTTAGAACGGGCTAATCTGTTAATGAAGTATCTCTTGCATCATCTCAAAACAATAAAATTCAAAACTAAAACAACTTAAGCCAACCAATGAATAATTTATTGCCAAGAGAAAATAGTCAGGAACGAATCGGTTTTGCCATTGGTACGGGGCGCTGCGGCACTAAGTTTATTGCCAAAATTATAGATCAAGAATCAAGCGTTTCATCCGTTCATGAACGGAATCCGTTAAATGAAACATTTCATCGTTACTGTAAATGGTATAATTTACCTGTAGATCACGAGGGTTTTTTGCAGGCAAAAGAAGGTGAAATTAAACAAGACTTGGAAAATCATCTATTTTCCTTTGAAGCAAGCGCTCATCTTTCCCTCTCAGTGCTAGAACTCTATAATCGCTTTGAATCCAAGTTTCTTCTTTTAGTGCGTAGTCCAGAGCGAGTCGTTAACTCTTATTTGCGTAAAGGATGGTATGAAGAACCCGCAGTGAGAGCGAATCCTGACTTAGCACCAGGCTATCAGGACTACTGCCATAGTTTTCATCACGTCCTCGGTCGAATTATGCCCTCTGGGGACAAATTCCGGCAATGGAACCAAATGAGCCGAGTGGGAAAGATTGCTTGGTACTGGAATGCACTCAATGGCAAAATTATGGAACAGTTTGAAAGCATACCAGAAACCCACTGGCGGGTAGAAAAGCTGGAAAACTTATCCTACAGCCGCTATCTAGAAATTGCTCATTTTTTTGGCTTCCCGTCTATGGTTTCACAGGAAATTTATGAAGAATTGGCGCTACGTCGTCCCAATGCAAAATCTAGGGTTCCTACGATTGCGACATGGACTCCCTCGGAGATTAGTGAGTTTGAGGCAGAGGTGGAGCCGATGGCTAAAAGGCTGGGTTACGAATACAGGGTGAGTCATTTACCCGTTCCTCAGCCCAGACAATCTGAAGTAAAACAATCTTTGATTAAAAAATTATTAACCCAAAAGAATATATAGCAATCCTCCATGAAGCTGACTATGCAAAGCACAATCGACACCCTGTTTTGGCTCTTTGTTCCTATCCCTCGCCAATCGAGGTTTGAATCAGTACGCCTGAAGTTGGCAAATTTCGGATTCCGATATGAGTGTCCACTTTGTCAGGCTCGGCTTAGTTCTTTGCACCCATTAGGTAAAAATTTTCCCGTCCTAGTTGAAAAGAATGTTGTTGGCGGTAGGCAACGGAATGCTCGCTGTCCTTGCTGTAAAGCTTCAGATCGGGAGCGATTGATTTATCTGTTTCTCTTATATCAAACTAACTTGTTTTCACGCCCAACTAAGCTGCTACACGTTGCTCCAGAGAAACGTCTGACCAAACTGATTGCCAAATTCTCCCACTTAGATTATTTGACTGCCGATATCGATTCAAGTCCGTCTCGTGTTATGGAGCAGATGGACATAACCGATATCCATTATCCCGATGCATCTTTTGATGCCATTCTTTGCAATCATGTCCTTGAACATGTGCCAGAGGATAAAGTAGCAATGTCTGAACTGTATAGAGTGCTTCGCCCTGGTGGCTGGGCGATTCTTCAGGTGCCTATTTCTCTCACTCTGGATACGACGTTTGAAGACCTATCAATATCTAGTCCAGAGGAACGAGAGCGAACCTATGGTCAGTACAATCATGTCAGACTCTATGGGCGTGACTACATTCAAAGATTGCAAAGCGTCGGATTTATCGTTAACGAATTCATTTGGTCAAAATATCCCCAATATTTTGGTGGATCAAAAAACAAATATGGGTTAAATCCTGATGAAATTATCTTTTTTGCCGTTAAGCAGAGTTGACTAAGGTTAACCGTTGCTATATTCAATGCCATTAGCTGTGTTTTCTTTATTGTAAGACCGATAGCCATGCATATCCTGGTTTCTTGTGAGTTTGAAGCCTCCTATCAAAAAGCTCACGCAATTAATACAATCAAGATGGCTCAGGGGTTTGCTCGACTGGGGCATGACGTTACTGTTGTTTGTCGCGAACCCCCAGAGGGTAGCGTCTCCCCGGATAAGCTAGCCAAAATTTATGGGTTAACCGAACCGCTACGCTGGGTGCAATTGCCTCGTAAAATTCTGGGCTGGAGTACGGATACCTATTGGCGGACAGCGCTATTAACTCTACCAACTGCACTCCAAATCCGACCCGACTTAGTTTTTGCTCGTGGCTACCTTTTTCCTTGGTTAAGTAGTAAATTGGGCATGGCTACTGTTGCAGAAAAGCATTCACGGGTGGGAGTCGTCAATTCTCGCTTCTTTCGTTTAGTCAAAGGAACCCACCATCGCGCTTTCCTGGTTTGGCTGACGATCTCCCATCGTTTAGCTGATTACTACCATTCTCAAGGTGTGCCGAAGGAAAAGCTGCTTGTACTCCCCGATGCAGTCGATCTCAAGCTTTACCAGCGCCCCGAATGCTTACCAGACAGTCCTTATCCCGCAAATTGTGCCAATGTTGCTTATGTGGGACACTTATATGATTACAAGGGTATCCCTACTGTGCTAGAAGCAGCAGCCAAGCTACCGGAGGTTATCTTCCATTTTGTCGGGGGATGGCAAGAGGACATTGACCGACACCAGAAACGAGTAGAAGAACTTAAATTACAAAATGTCATTTTTCACGGACTTAAGCCTCAAGTCGAGGTGCCAAACTTTCTCTGGCATGCAGACATATTACTGCTTCCACCTTCGCAACATCATCCCAGTGCGGCTTGGACGAGTCCTGTGAAACTGGGTGAGTACTTGGCATCAGGAACGCCAGTCGTGGCGACAGATATCCTCGCCCTGAGAGACTGGTTAACTGATGAGGAGGTGGAATTCGTCCAACCTGATAATCCGGAAGCGTTGGCTCAAGGGATTGGTCGTCTGTTAAGTGACAAATCCAGGGTTGAACAGCTTCGAGTCGCTGGGCTAAAGAAAGCACAAGCGCTGTCATACGAGAAAAGGGTGGAAGCGATTCTCAAGTACTGTGGATTATCGCTCTATGGGACAACATTTTCCCTTGATGATACGCCATCGCTCAAACAAGGACTTGGACAATGAGCAAACCTTTACTCAGCATCATTATCCCAACTCGCGATCGCCCTCACTTGCTCCCCCATGCTGTCAACAGTGCGTTAGCACAAACCCTAGACGATTTAGAGGTCATTGTCGTGGATGATGCCTCGACTCAGATGGCTCAACTGCCCCAAGACTCTCGGCTGCGGGTGATTCGCCTAGAGCAGTCGCGGGGCGGGTCTGGAGCCCGTAATGTCGGCACTGAAGCAGCGCAAGGGCGTTGGGTGACCTACTTAGATGACGATGACCGCCTTCTGCCGCAGATGGCGGAGGTTTCGCTGGCGGCGATCGCTCGCTCCTCGGTAACCCCGCCGATAGGCGTCATTTCCGGACTGGAAAAAGTCAGCGATCAAGGAGAGGGGATCAAGGTTCGAGTGCCACCAACACTCTGTCCGAAAGGTAGCCACTTTTTTCTCGAAGATCCGGAGGCTGGGCGATCCTACGCCACCAAGCAAACCCTGGTCGTAGAACGAGCCGTAGTCTTGCAGATTGGCGGGTGGGAT
>JGI11876J12873_1000138_pt1 | contig 13825 bp, 11 predicted proteins | sample ElkSloMetagenome_4_FD_12873 | JGI IMG/M metagenome (IMG submission 12873) | reverse complement strand
TTATATTGCCAAGCCTATAAAACCTAAAGTATTGCTAAGCCGTATAGGTGCCCTCCTGAAACGTTATGGAATCAACCACCAGAAAGACGATGATCTTGACCAGGAGACGGTAACCCGCAAAGGCGATCTGCAGATTGATAAAGAACGTTTTTTAGTTACAATGGGAGAAAAAGAACTTGTGCTGCCAAAAAAGGAATTTGAATTACTCAACCTTTTAATCTCTAAACCAGGAAAAGTTTTTACCCGCGACGAAATTTTCAGCCGGATTTGGGGTGAAAATGTATTTGTTGGTGACCGCACCATTGATGTACACATCCGAAAATTGAGGGAGAAAATTGGCAACAAACATATTAAAACCCTTAAAGGCGTGGGTTATAAATACGTCAGTTAGTGGTGTTTGAAAAACAGCTTTTTCGTTTCACTTATCTTAAAATACAAGGTTACAATGGCAACACGGGCTTTGGCCTTTTACAAGCCGTGGATTTATAGCTTACTTATCCATCACCCGCGTTTTCTTGATGAAACTAATCAGTGCTTGCGCGAAAACTCATGTGTTTGATGAGAAAAGTCCAGGTTCGAGGCACCTTATTGGCTTCATAACATTTGTTTTCTTATTATTACCAAAAGCTATTTGTCTGTAATTTTACTCTTCCTCTTCCTCTTCAACAGGATGTCCGTTCTGGTTATAAGAGACAAAGGCCTTTTCAGCTTCGATCATTTGATGCATGAGGTTTGCCAAATTTCCTGTTTCTGAAAGGAAATTAAGGAAGAACATGCTGTTTTTCTTACCTACAGATTCTTTTTTAATAAGTTTAATCTGCTTTTTCTTATAGTCAAAGATAGTGCTGATAATAGTGCTTTTCATATCTATCATTTGATCAGTTTTGGTAAATTCCTTGTCAGATACAATCCGGTGAGCCAGCGACAGGTAATGAGAGGCTAGTTTTTCCAGTTCCTGCATTCCCTTTACCTGGGTTTTAATCATCGGCGGATGGTTGTTGTCTACATGGTCGTAGGCCGGTTTGGTCAAACGGTAAAGGCTGTCTGCACTTTCTTTAAGGTAGTCAATTACCTGTACATAATGATGGCCGGTTCCAATAGAGTCTTCACGGAGAAGTTGAATGGTATTAGGAATATTTTTCTTAAGCGCAGATATTTTCTCCTGGATATCTCTTATTTCTCCTTTTAATTTTTTGAGCTCTTTTCGGTTTTCTTTTATGAAATTCTCCACTAATAAAGAGTAAATTTTGGCCGAAGCAAGGATAAAGGCTTCAACTTCCTGGTTGCAGGCACTAAATATTGTTGTGCCATCATGAAGTTTTTTGGGCGTATTCAATTGGTCGTCATGTTTTTTTTCTGTATCACGTTTCTGATGTAAAGCATGTGTTTTTATGATAAAGAATATGGCTATTGCAAGAAGCAGAGTGATGGATATCCATCCTCCCCAGCTTATCAGCATAGCAATAATGAATGCCACCGAAAAGGCGATGATAGCGGTAAAAAACCATCCGGTGATTACGGTAACAACACCCGTAATGCGATATACGGCACTCTCTCTGCCCCATGCGCCATCCGCAAGAGAAGTACCCATGGCTACCATAAAGGTAACATATGTGGTTGAAAGCGGGAGCTTTAACGCTGTACCAATGGAAATTAAAATGCTTGCTACAATAAGGTTCACTGAAGCACGAATTAGATCGAAGGCCGGCTTGCCTTTTTCATCTTCTTTTGATGTTGCTTTTTCAAAACGCCTTTCAATCTTCTGCATAAATGAGGCGGGGAGGTTTTTTTGTGAAACGTGGTACAATGACATAGCCCTGCGAACCAATGCTCTTGCAAAATATGAGGAATGAAACCGCTCATCTCCATCTCCCTGTCTGGCAAGATCTATGGTGGTTGCGGTTACGGACCGAGCCTTGCGCGAAAGCCACAAGGTAATAACCATCACCAGGCCTGCAATAAGCAGGTATAGGGTTGGAGTCTGAACGGGATTTTTCAGTATGTCCATGGTAAAACCTGTGGCATCGGGCGACCCTGCAGCGACCCAGGCGGTATAAGAGGAATAGCCCGCAAGTGGGACCCCGATAAAGTTTACCAGATCGTTCCCGGCAAAAGCCATGGCAAGGGCAAATGTACCTACTAGTACAATTATTTTTAAAATATTGATATTAAAAAAAGAAACCAATATTTGCAATAGCGTGGTCCAAAAGGCGAAGTTTATTAATAAAATCATCATCTTATGGGAATTTATCCAATCCAGGCGTTCGGGTGTAATAAAAGAACTCCCTTTAGCACCTTTTAAAAGGATAAAGAATACAATGGCTGTAATAGCAAAACCGCCGAATAATGCACCAAAGTATTTATAAGACCTTTTGTAATTAAACGAAAATATGATCCTTGAAAAAAACTGTACAATTAACCCCACACTAAATGCTATTACAACAGAAAGCAGGATGCCAGCCATAATTGCCAGTGCTTTTGAGGTATTTATATATGCACCCATTTCTGCAACGGTATCTGCGCTGCCATAAATCTTTATTATCGTAACCGCAACAGCAGCCCCAAGCAATTCAAAAACAATGGATACTGTGGTTGAGGTTGGTAATCCAAAAGTGTTAAACAGATCCAGTAAAAGCACATCTGTTATCATCACGGCCAGAAAAATGATCATTATTTCGGAGAAGGAGAACATATCCGGATGAAATACTCCTTTCCGGGCCACCTCCATCATTCCGCTGGAAAATGTAGCACCAAAAAGCACACCCAGGGCGGCAATTATCATTATAACACGAAAGGGGGCAGCCTTTGAGCCAATGGCTGAATTCAGAAAATTTACTGCATCATTACTAACGCCAACAACCAAATCTGAAATGGCAAGCGTAAAAAGAACAATTACAATAATCAGGTAAAAAGTTTCCATTTATATCACAATAATTTTTTGCCAAAGGTACATGGTTCGATTCAATTGGCAGCCATTTTATGTTAAATTTATGTTAAGTCAATGTGAAATTTGATGAAAAATTGCCCTGATAAATAAGCCTTAAGCATCTTAAAATCTTCTAATTAGTTATGCTTCTATGCCATGTTTCATATGATGAATGCTTTCACAAGCAAAACTAAAAACTTTATTTATAAATAAATTTACCTTAATGTATACTTTACATTGGTACAATACTTTTAGCTTTAATTATTATGCAATAAAAATGGAAAGTAAAAGCCAAAAAATTTTAGTTGTAGACGATGAAAAAGATATACTTGAGTTCATCAGTTATAACTTAAAGAAGGAAAGATACAACGTGTTTACCGCCCCTGATGGCAAAACAGCTATCAAGATTGCGCAGAAGGAACGGCCTCATTTAATTTTAATGGATGTGATGATGCCCGTGATGGATGGGATGGAAACCTGTGAGAAAATCCGGGAAATGACAATAGGGAAAAACATCATCATTGCCTTTTTAACGGCACGATCAGAAGATTACAGCCAAATTGCCGGGTTTGAAGCTGGTGGTGATGATTATATTGCCAAACCAATACGACCAAAAGTACTTATAAGCCGGATTAAAGCTTTATTAAAACGATACAGAACACTCGAATTTGAAGAAGAAGAATTTAATGAATATCAAATAAAACTTGGCTGCATTATGATAGATAAAGAACGGCACCAGGTATTTAACAACGGACAGGCGCTTGATTTGCCTAAAAAAGAGTTCAACTTATTATTGCTGCTTACTTCAAAACCTTCGAAAGTTTTTACCCGCGAAGAGATATTTGATAAAATATGGGGTGCTGATGTTTTTGTCGGGGATCGCACCATTGATGTTTACATAAGGAAACTTAGGGAAAAGATTGGTCTTGAAAGCATAAAAACCATTAAAGGTGTTGGGTATAAATTTGAGGTATGAGAAAAAAGGTATCAAAAATTTTTGTTGCTGGTCATTAAATAAAAAGTTTTATTACAAGCAGTTGTTATCTGAAAGCTGGCTCAGCTGAAGAATAAGTCGAGAAATGAAAGGATTGAATGCTGTTTGAGCTTTTAAAGCAGAGCTTTAGAAAATTAAGTGAAAAACTATTATCATATTGCCAACTACAATCCACCGGATTGGTGAAAAAAACTATTTTTACATTGATCCATATTTTTCATCCTTAATTATGCCATAGGGTGTGAAACTAAGCTTATCATCAATGGTTTGTTGTAAAATCTGCAGATTTCGTTCATCCCGGATTAACTTTTCGTGATGTTTATGATATTGCAATGCCAGATGTTTGAGGGTTTTTACGCGCAAGCCAGCAAATACAGCACGTTGATTAATGTCTGTGTCTTCCCCTACAGCTGGAAGCAGATAACGTTCATCAAAGCCGTTTAATGCCAATATGTCTTTTTTATATAAGGAAAAGTTTGAACCCAGTATGCCTTTATTCTTCTTCCTGTTAAGCCTGCTTCTGATTAATCGTGAACTTATATATATCCCATTTTCAGGATGCGTTCCATCGTGAAAAAAGAATTTATGTAAAAATAACTTTGTGGTCAGCCACCCCTCCAGATAGCCTTTCTGAATTTTAGTTGCAGTAATATTTTTAGATATCCGTGCAGAAAGATTTACTCTTCTGCCAGCAAGTATGGTCTCTTCTGCTCTGTGGATGTAATGTTCCTTGATAAAATGTTTGTGGGGAATGCAATCCCCATCAATGAATATAAGATATGGGCTTTTTGATGCGACTATTGCTTTGTTTAGAATAATATTTTTTCGCCACCCCTCATCTTCATGCCACTCATGTTGTATGGGAAATGAGCGTTCCTTCTTTGCTTTTGCAATAAAATGCTGTGCCTCTTCGCCGGACCCGTCATCAGCTATTATCACTTCAAATGATTTGTAAGATTGTTTTTCGAGCGCAGCAAAAATAAGGTTTAACCAATGAGTGTCATTGTAAAATGAAATGATAAGACTAACGTCAATTACGGAATTTTGGACCATAGTTTTAATGTAAAAACATTATCAGGATGAGCGTATTTTTAATTAAAAATCGCTCTTCATAATAATTCTATTAAAAAATCCGGAATGTGTATTGATTCAAGCTATTTTGTAGCCAATACAAATTCCGGATTTCATCTTAAAATCCTTTTATAGGGAGTTAAAATCTTACAGTTGTGGCTTCGTTAATCCAACATCCGATTTTATATGTTTTTCCTTCAGTATAATCGTAGAAAAATGCATTCTCCTTATTCGGATAGTACTGGGCATATTTGGATATTAAATCCTGGGCCTCTGCAGCCACAGCAGGATCTACACTTTTTGCTTTTGCATATTTGTCAACTACTGCCCAGTAAACAGCATTTTTTTCAAAATCATTTTCACCACATGTGGGTGCTGCAGCAGCATAAAGGTTGCCAATGAGAATGTAGGGAGCTCCCCAGTTTTCTCTGTTCTCAATGGCTTTACGTGCAAAAGTACGTGCCTGTACAGGGTCATTTAGCTTTGATTTTACAAGGGCAAGCTCATAATAGTAATCGGCCAGTTTTTCAGGATCTTCTTCCATTTGGGTAGCTTCAAGATAATATTTTGAAGCTACTTCATAATCTGATTTTCTCAGGTATTGCTTTGCAATATAATACGCTGAGGTAGCTGAAGGTTCAATTTCAAATAATTTCACCGATGCATCCGTGAACAGGGCTGTTTCATCACAGCCAGAATTTTCAAGCAGCTTCAGGGTTTTTTTAAGCAGCTCAACATCACCAGGGTTCTCTTCGAATTTTGGTCTGAATATTTCCTCCAGGGCCTCGCAAGTGGCAGCTCCACTGGTTGCAAATATATTCTCAACACCTTCCAGGGCTTTCAACGTATTTCCAGTTGGTTGATTTCCGTTTAGGGATTGGTCTATCATTTCCATCACCATAAGGTAATTATCAATAACATCCTGGCCCTGGAGTTCACCCATTTTGTACAATACACTGGTAAGTTGCATATAGGTAACAAGTACTGCACTGCTGCTGTTTTTTCCTTCCAGCTCAATGGATTCTTTCAGGTAACCATGGGACTCCTCCACAGCATTCCGGTTATAACGAATAAGGTCAATTCCCTTTCTGCCAAGCAAATCACCTCTGTCGTTAAAATATTTGATGCGATAGTCATAGAGCATCATAAGTGTATCAATCAATTCTTTTTCTCTCTGCTCAGTTTTGGCACTTTCCATCATATGCTTTACAATTTTTACCCCGTAAATGTAAATGTTTTTGCTGGCGCCTGGGCAATTTGCCAATGTTTCGCGCCAGGCAGGAATTGCCATGTCGTAAAGATCAATTTTCATGAATTCGCTCATGGTGGAAAGAGTTGACAAACATGCAATACTATCTTCACCATAATTATTTGAAGAGTCTTGCGCTTGTGCAGTAAAGAGAAATAAAGTCAGGCCTAATAAAATCGATGTACTGGCTTTTTTTAATGTTTTCATTGTAAAAAAAATTAATTTAAATGTTTATAAAGAATGTAGAATTTTCAAAAGCGTGCAATTTATAAAATAATTCAGTTATGGGTATTTTAATTTCCATTTTTTCTAATTCAACTGATGTATATCTAAAAATATGCCAAAAATACTAATCAAAAAGCAAACATATATGTTATTGATATTAAATATGCAATCTAAATCAGTATTATGCCACAAAATCAACTCATCAACGAGACCAGTCCTTACCTTCTTCAGCATGCCAGTAACCCTGTTCACTGGTTACCCTGGAACCCTGATGTTTTTAAACGAGCAGAAAAGGAAAATAAACTTGTGCTTATAAGTGTGGGATACAGTGCATGCCACTGGTGTCATGTGATGGAGCATGAGTCTTTTTCTGATGCTGAGGTTGCAGCATTGATGAATAAACATTTTTTATGCATCAAAGTAGACAGAGAGGAGCGCCCTGATGTCGACCATATTTACATGATGGCTGTGCAAATGATGACCGGCAGGGGAGGGTGGCCCTTGAATTGCTTCACTTTGCCTAATGGTTTGCCTGTTTTTGGTGGAACTTACTATCCTAAATCCCAGTGGCTGGAAATCTTAAATGCACTGCACGATGCGCACCAGAAAACACCAGCCAAATTAGAGGAATTTGGAGAAAAACTGAAAGCAGGTATTAAGGAAAATGATTTTATTGCAACCAAAAGTAAAACAGAATTTGATGGTAGTCAGCTAAAACAATCCGTAGACCGCATGAAATCACGTTTCGATAAGGAGCACGGAGGCATGCAGCGAGCTCCTAAATTCCCACTGCCTGCCACCTGGAGGTTTTTACTTGATTTTGGAATCCTTGAAGGTGATAATGAGTTAACCAGACACGTGGCCTATACTCTTGAAAAAATCTCATACGGCGGCATTTATGATCATGTTGGCGGTGGTTTTTTCCGTTATTCTGTAGATGAAAAATGGATGGTACCACATTTTGAGAAAATGCTTTATGATAATGCCCAACTCGCCACTTTATATGCTGATGCGTGGATGCATTTTAAAAATCCCCGCTTTAAAAAGGTGCTGGAAGAAACCTTGGATTTCCTTGAAAAGGATTTTCAGGCCAAAAATGGTGGGTTGTATTCCGCTTACGATGCAGATAGTGAGGGTGTAGAGGGTAAGTACTATGTATGGACAGCTGATCAGATAAATGCCCTTTCCGTTGACAATTCAGATGCTTTTAAAACCTTTTTTCATATAAAAGAGGGTGGCAACTGGGAAGAAAAAAACATATTACATGCCACTCAGTCCCTTGAAAGTTTTGCTAATAAGCGCCAGATGGACAGTGATGATTTGGAGAATAAGTTTGATCAATGCTTGCAAAATCTTAAAAAGGAGCGGGACGCGAGGATTAAACCATTGCTCGATACAAAACAACTGGCTTCATGGAATGGAATGGCATTAACTGCCTTTTCAAAGGGCTATGCAGTAACCGGAAATAAACATTATCATCAGACTGCGCTTAAAATTGCTGGTTTTATTGAAGCAGATTTGATGTCTGATCAAGGTCTGCAAAGAAAATATACGCCAGATAAATCTTTTCGCCTTGCTTTTCTTGATGATTATGCATTTGTTATTTCTGGTTATATTTCTTTATTCCTTGCTGGTTTTGATGTTGGTCACCTGAAAACTGCCAACAATCTTGTTCAGCATTGCATGCAGAAATTTTATCACAAAGATTCAGGCATGTTTTTCTATACGGAAGAAGAAAACAATGAATTATTTGACCGTAAAATGGAGCTTTCAGATACGGTTATTCCATCGTCGAATAGTGAGATGGCAGCTGCTCTCTATGTGCTCGGAACCCTTTTGGGAAAGCATCAATACAGGGAAATGTCAGCTCAGATGATTCAGAATATGGCACCCGCTGTTATTGGAAATCCTTCATATTATGCCAATTGGGGTATGCAATTGCTTAAGCACGTGTTTCCATTCAATGAAATAATTGTTACAGGAAAAGATGCCATCCCGTATTTAAAAAAACTCAATCACCGGCATTTCCCAAATGCTTTCATAATTGCCTCTGAACAGGAAGAAAATTTGCCGGTTTTTGAAAACCGTGTCTCACCTTTACAAACGCAAGTATTTGTATGCAGCAATCAGCAGTGCGATTTACCAACGAATGATTTGGCATTAGCAAAGGAAAAAATTACAGCTTTATACAAAATGTGACTTTTAGAAATAAATCTCCTTTTCCATTGCCCATTTTATTATTCTTATTAACTAATTAACAGATTTCGTCAAATCAAGTATAATTTAAATAGAAAATGAAGTATTTTTGTTTTAATGTTGCAATACCGTTGCACTGTACTTTGTACATTTTGGGTTAAAAATACAATGCAGTTAACTATTTATTTTGAGTATTAATCAATCATTGCCAATGCAAAACAGTTTGGTTCGTGTTTTATTAACTATTATAGGTATAATAGCTATTGTGCTGATAACAAGTCACCTTTTCTGGAGGATAAAACCATCCAATGAATTGCAATTGTTCGTTATGAACAAAACAGTTTCTGAGCATTCCATAAAACATAAGTCGCTATTCTGGCTTTTGAATAATGAAAAATACCAGAGGTCCGACCATGACAAGAAGTTTTACGACTACCGTAAAGATTATTACGGATTTTTACCTGTTAAACCCTATAAGCAAAAAGATTATACCATAAGAAGAGTTTCCATTCAAGAGGTAGATAGTATCGCCAGCAGGTATCAGGGAGGATATTATATTGATACTTATGGATTTTCTTTTGAGGATTGGTATGGAGATAAAAACAAAAAGCATTTAAAACTCTATGGCGGTCTTAAGCAAAATGATTACCTTCTCTTCAAACTATTTTATGATCAGAAGAAACTTCTGCTGGCCGAATATAGCTTTATAGATAATACCACTTCCAGTTTAATCAGATATAAGGTAGAACAAATTACCGGCATTCAGTCAACCGGTTGGATTGCCAGATATTTTAAGGAATTAGACCCTTTGCGCAATGAAGAAATAACACCCGAAATTATTTCAATTTATGAAACGCGTAAAAACGAGAAATGGAAACTTAGTGGGCCAGGCTTTATTTTAATGAAAAGGACGCTTGAAAAAATTATCGTTATACCCTTTGATCAGGATGTTGAGAATGTAGTTTCACTTATTGCCTCAGAAAACATGCAAAGCCATTTTAATGTTCCCGAAAAAGATGCTTTTCTGGACTGGGTTGAATTTGTGAATACAAATAGCAAGAATGAAGTGCTTGCTAACTTTCACTTAGCAAATCATCCACAACTTAAATCAGTGCTTGACTCTCTCAATTTGCCATCTACATACCCGGCTGTTTTGAAATGTAAAGACAGACCTTTCTATTATTTTGCTTGTGAATTCTCTTCTTACCAACCGAATATAATTACTTCAAAGTTTGAAGGTGCAAGGTTTATCCAACGGTATTTAGAAACCAGAAAATTAAATACAGCAAATAAATTTTACTGGGATTTTTACCAGCCTGTTGTTTCGGGCATTTTAAAAGATTACCGGTCTTCATATTAGTAGAAAAATTGTATAAACATTTCTAATTAATCAGTAATTTTAACATTTTAATATTTTGAATGCTTTTAATATTTAATCTTTTTCAATTGGAGTAACATATACAAATACTAAACGTACATTCTATATACTTTGAAACAGACATCGCATCATATGAATGAAAAACGCACATACGATCTCAAATATTTAATTAAAATTTCAGCAGGTGATGAAGCTTTTGTGCAGGATATGATCCGGCAGTTTATTAGTGAAGCTCCCCAGGTACTGCTGGAAATATCAGAATATATGGATCAAAAACGATGGCCGGAAATGTACCAGACGCTTCACCGATTTGCACCTACACTAGATTTTATTGGATTGGATAGCATACACGACCTTGTTTTGACCCTGGAGAAAAGAACTTTCCACCAGGAAAATTTAGACGAAGTTCCTGATTACCTTATTCGACTAACAGATCACTGTCTAAAAGCAATTGAAGATCTGAAAGAAGATTTTGATATATAGAATTATATGATTTTAAGAACCAGATAAATTAAACTATACAATATGAAAATACTTGTTTGTGAAGACGATACCATGACATTAAAAGCACTTGAACATCGTTTAAAACTTGATGGATACACCGTTGTTACTGCTAAAGATGGTAAGGAAGCCCTTGAAAAAATTGATCAGGAAGCTTATGATCTTATACTTACTGATTTACATATGCCTTATGTAAGCGGGTTAGAAATCATCACTTATATCCGTAATGAACTTAAACTGTACACACCGTTGGTTATGTTAACAAGGGTAGGGGTTGAGGATACTGTGCTCCAGGCTTTTGAATTAGGTGCTGATGATTATGTTACCAAACCTTTCAGTCCGGATGAGTTATCGCTGAGAATAAAAAAAGCTTTACTTAAATCACCAAAATAATCAATGCAACGTTTGCCCCTTTTTGGAATTATTGGGTTTTTTCTTTTTTTTCCTTTTATAAACGGTTATAACCAGGAGGCAAATTTAAGCAAAAACAATCCCGACTCGATTTATTTTGCAGTCAGGAGAATGGCATTTGAAGGAGCCTATGATAGTGCACGGCATATAAGCAATGAGATTCTTAAATATTATCCCGATTATACAGATTTTAAAATTATAATTGCGAGCACCTATGCATGGGAGCAAAAATATGATACTGCACAGTTTCTGTATGGCAGTATTCTAAGAAATGATACAACTTCTAAGCCTGCCTTGCTCGGATTGGTTGATATATATCTATGGCAATCGGCAATCAATCTGGCGCAACAAAATATCGATAAAGGATTTGAATCATATCCCAGGGATTCCGATTTTGCTGAAAAGCAACAGAAACTTGATAGCCTTCTCATACAGTTGCAACAGGATAGCCTGCAGGGAGTACCGGAAGTTACGATTGGGAAAAGCTATAAAAATGAAATAGGTGCAACCTACCTGTTTGATTTTTTTAAACGACCCTATATCGCCCGGCGTCATATATTATCCCTGGAATATATCCGGCATACTGCCCCCGGGCCCCTTATTGGCCGGTTAAATACGGGTGATAATGTGCTGAATGGTGAAAGTTATATGCAGGACCCTTCCTACCAGGCAGAGATTGATTTTTACCCTGTATTATCTTCAAACAGCTATTTATATTTAAATTATGGGATGTCAACCGGCAATTTTTTTCCATCACATCGCGCAGGTGGGGAATACTATCGGGGATTAAACAAAGGTTTTACTATTTCAGGTGGTTTCAGATACATGCGCTGGGAAGATGATATTCTATTTCTTACAGGTTCAGTATCAAAGTATATAGGGGAAAACTGGGTATCGTTCCGGCCATTTTTCGCCATTACTGGAAAAGATTTTGCCAATGCTTATTTACTTGAAGGACGCAGGTACTTTAATGCATACAGAAGTTATCTTTTCCTCCTTATGATGTATGGCGATTCTCCTGATCAACCTTTATTTCTGGTAGAAGAATTTGGAAATTTTAAAAGTGCCCGAATCAGTTCCGGGGTTAACTACCGAATAAACCGGTGGTTGTTGAAATTTGCTTTAGGCTATCAATATGAGGAGTTTTTAAATAATGTATACCGGAACAGGTATGATATACGGGTAGGCTTTCAATATGGATTCTAAAAATTCAAACATGCATTCTTTTCTGGCCATATGTTTTATTTTCTCTCTGCTTTTTGCAGGTGAAAAGGGATATGGCACAGTTGTAAAGGAATGCGGCTCAGAATCTCTAACTTCATTTTCTCAGAAAGTATCTAAACCGGCTGTAAGTGGCCCGGAAAGGAACCTCCTCAATGAAAGGATTGAAAAAGCAGACAATTTTTTTAAAAAACAAAGGTACCTGCTCGCAAAAGAAACCTATTTATCAGCACTTAAAATTGACAGCACAAATTCCTATTCTACTGAACAAATAGTACAAGTGGATTCTGTTCTTCAATCGCAAAAAATATCAATTTTTCCACGTGTGGATTTTGAGAAGCCTGTAACTTTGATTCTTGTGCTTTTGGTTATCATTGCATACTCCATTGCATCAATGATCATTTTGCTGTTTTTTATATTATTAGACAGAGAAAAACGTAAAAGAAAATATAAAAAAATTAACCGGCTAAAAGAACGATACCAAAGTGCTATCCTGGATTACCTCTACGAAGAAGATATAGATGGTACATCAATACAGCTTATTGAAGAAGAGGCTACAACAAACTTTAACAGACGTATTCTGATTGATGAAATGATTGATCTTTCTATCAATATAAAAGGAGGCGTCGCAGACAGGCTAAGGGAATTGTATTACATGTTGTCTCTGAATGAAGATACCATGCAAAAAGTACGCAGCAGGCGGTGGCATATAAGAATTAAGGGCTTTAGAGAAAGCTCATTTATGAACATTGACGAAGCCCGGCCATTTCTTATAAAAAACCTCGACAGCAAAAATAATGTGGTACGTTCGGAAGCACAGCTGGCCCTTGTAAGATTAAATGAGGACGATCCATACGGTTTTCTTGATTATCTGCAGCGTCCGTTTACACTTTGGGAACAAACCATTATTCATGAAACAATAGTGTATCATGGACTTAATATCCCTGATTTTAAAAGATGGATTAATTCCCCCAATAAAACTGTGAAAATTTTTGCCATTAAAATGATACTGGCTTTTAAACAAACAGAGGCTTACGAAGAAGTAAAGGAATTGCTATACGCCAACGATGAAGATATACGGTACTGCAGTATCAAAACACTTGGAAAGCTGGAGATGGATGCCGTACAACCCGTATTTAAAGAAATATACCGGGGGGAAACCCACAAGAATAAGCTTGTGTTGCTTAGGGCATTGGTTTATTTTAAAAATGATGCCAATATACCTTTTTTTAAGGCCGTTCTGGAAGATGAAGAAAATGTTTGGCTGCAGGTGGAGGCTGCAAAAGGCATCAGGGATGTAGGGGAAGAAGGAGAGCTGGAATTACAACTGTTACTGAAGAGTGAAGAATATCGCAATTATCAGATTATTCTGAAACATGTTCTTGATAAAAGATTTTAACCCATGGTAAATATTACGGCAAATATATTTTTAGATTTTTTAAGCTTTATTGCAAATAATCTCATTTTTCTGCTTACCATAGTGGTGTTTTTTTCTTATGTCACTTTAGCAGTTATAAGCGCTTTTACCTTAAGAACTTATATGCGCAAAAACAGCTATGTAGATTACAATGAGTTGATGATGTCACCATTCTTGCCTTCTGTTTCCATCCTTGCCCCGGCCTTTAATGAAAGTAAATCCATAGTGGAAAATAT
>JGI11876J12873_1000133_pt1 | contig 14029 bp, 13 predicted proteins | sample ElkSloMetagenome_4_FD_12873 | JGI IMG/M metagenome (IMG submission 12873) | reverse complement strand
CAGACGAGGACGGGCTTGGCGACGGCAGTAATCCCATAATAGGTTAGGGTTGGCAGGCGTTTGCCCATTGTCCGCGACTGAGGCGGCAGTTTTGTAGTGATCACTGGCAGCTTGAATGGAGGAGGCGCTGAGGTTAAACTGAGAGGCAAGCTGATCAAGATGTCCATTGAGGTGGTTGCTGTAGGCACCCAGATGAGTTGACCAGATGACCCGCTGTTCTTGTGAACTGAGAGAGGGAACATCAAAGCAGTGAACCGGATAGAGTTTGGTTTTGAGCCGTTCTCTGCCGCTCAAGATGACTGGAGTCCGCAGGTTTTCCACAAACATAGAAACAGAGGAGGACTCATTGTCCGAGAGGTGTTCACAATCGACTAGCAGAAAGCTATTCGTTAACCAGGCTTCTCGTTCCCAGCGTTGTTTGAGGGTCAGGAGTTCTTGGGGTTGGCAGGGAAGAGAATCCGCCGATATGACCTGTAAACTATAGCCTAAGCGAGTGGCAATTTCTAACGCCATGCGATAATTGGCGGACAATTCCCCACCTGAGAGTTGTAACACACAAGTGTCGGGGGAGGATTCTGTGAAGCTGGCGACTAATTGCTCAACAATCTGTTCTTGAGAGGGAGAGAGAACCAGAGTCGCGATCGCTCTCGGTACCGTACTGACAATACCTGCCAATTTCTGATCATCGGCGTCTTCGCCTAAGAGATAACAGAGAATGCGTTGATCTAGAGTAATACGAGAAAGAGAAGCCGGATAACTGGCAGATAATTCGATTAATTGCCAAGACTGTAAGGGGGAAAGAGGCGACAAGACTGACCAACTGGCTTCGGGTAAGGAGGACAGACAAAATGCCAGCGTGGGATAATTTTTTTGAGCATCGCCATGAACTTTGGCAAATAATTCGGCAAAAGCAGGCTCGATTTCAAACCCCAGACACAGAAGCAGGACATCCCGTTCAAATGAGGAGAGAGCGAATCGTTGACACAGTACATCTAGGGTATAGGATGGTGAAAACGGTTTGGGTTCGAGTGGAGGTTGTTCTTTTCCTTCAAGGGTATTTTCCAGATATTGACGGATACGCTCAAGGTCATGAAGCAGATTGTTAAAGTTTTCCAGTCGCCAGAGCGACATTAGGGATGTTTCCATAGTAGTAAGGCAGACGATACATGAACAACATAAGTGAGCAAAGAAGCATTGATCAATCTACCGATAAATTAAGCGTCTTCACTCGTTGTGGATTACTCGTCGTCAAGAATTTTTTTGATGCTGAACTATGCCGGAGAATTCGAGAGCAAGTCCGCTCAACGAGTGATTGGGAATCAGGAGAGGTTCGTGATGATGAAAATTGGGTCGTAGATGAGACAGTCCGCAAAACTGAGTATGCTCGAGTTCCAGAATCGACAGAATTATTGGTCAAACGCCGTTTAATGGCGCTTAAGCCCAGATTGGAGAGTCATTTCTCTGTAGCACTCACTGCCTGTGAAGGCGTAAACTTCTTGTTTTACAGTCAGGGTGGTTTTTATATAGCCCACCAGGATAGTAACATGGAAACGGATGCACCCGAGCTGTTACAAAAGCGTCGAGTGTCTATTGTTATATTTCTGAATGAAGAAGTAAAGGAACCTCACCCTGATGGCTATGGTGGGGGGGCATTGGTATTCTATGGTTTGCTTAAAGATCCGCGTTGGGCAGAGTGGGGCTTTCCGATAAGCAGTGAAACGGGTTTATTGATCGCTTTTCCTTCAAATCTTATGCATGAGGTTGAACCGGTTACCCATGGCGAAAGATATACGATTGTGAGCTGGTTTTTGTCATAAAGGTATTGAGACAGATTGGCTCTTCTGCAATACTGCTCGCAGCGAGCTCTAATTTAATTTTTTCTCCCCCTTTTCTCCCCAGCTTCCTTCATTCTTGCTTGGGTCTCTAACTGGGTCTCTAACTGGGTCTCTAACATTCTTGCTTGGGTCTCTAAATTCGCCTCCGCGCTTAACTTTTCTAACTGTTCTTGCAAAACATTTTTCGCGCTTGCTTGTTGAATCATACTATTAGCTAGATCTATTGGGCTTTGTCTGTCTGAGGAAGCCTCTCGATTAATTTTTCGTTGGAGTGTATGGGAGACATTATCGGTCATGGAACCTGGGCGATGCAGAGAACCACTATAACTATAATTTGAAGACGTGGACGCTGAACTGGTCGCACTACTGCCTTTGCTGCTCTCTTGGCGACTTGTTTTCCTTGAGTCTCCTTTCGATCTTGATGCGCGGGATTTCATGATTATTCTCCAAAGTGTGACTAATTTACAAGCTAATGATTATATTTTCGACTTTCGATGTCTAGGATAGTTATCCTCCTAAATGAATTGTCCGGCTCAATCAAGTTCTTTGTCCTATAAATTGATAAAATAAATTGATAAAAACTGAACCACTTTAGCCCGTTTGTTGTATGACATGGGTTAACTCGTGAGCGAGTATTCTTTTTCCGTCTGTACTACTCGGATTGTAGGCTCCTTGGTTAAAGAAAATATCTTGCTCAGTAGTAAACGCCTCCGCTTCAATGGCATCGTTCAACGCCTGGGCATTAGTGTCTGTATGGATTCGCACACTGCTAAAATCTACTCCAAAAGCTTCCTGCATCTGCTCGCGAGTGTTTGATGGTAAGGGCATTCCTTTTCCGCTTTCCTGATCGATGGCTGTTTCTACTTCTGGAGACGCTTCCATTCCACCATCGGTAGACTGTCTGTGCAAGGCTGATTCTCGTCGTATCGGTTGTATTTGTTCTGCGCTCACGGGTTCTACATTCGTTCCCATTTCAGGTTGTACCGACTCAGGAGATTCAATCTGCTGAACTACGTATTCTGCCATAGCGTCGGCTTCTTGTTCATCCTGATCTTGCGGTTGACTAATCTCCATTTTTGGGTGAATGCGAGTTCCTGTGGTGCGGGTGGCTGATAGGCTCTTTTGTTGGAGGGTACGGGACACATTATCGATCAGGGAACCAGGACGATAGAAAAGTCCGCCGTAATCAGAACTATAATCGGAAGACGTGGATTCTGTTTGGGCTTGCATAGCAGAAGCACTGGAAGAATCCTTGCTGCTGTTCTTCTCGTGGCGCGTCACGGTTCTTGAGTCATTTTTTGATCGGTGTGCCTTCATAATCCTATGGATTTACCATTGAGTTGCGATCGCCTATGGCGCTGCGATCCGCGCGATCGCACGCTGGGTACAACAGGCTGAGATCAACAAGGGAGATTACGGTTTGGGTGGAACCACTCGATCAATTCGCGCTGTCGCGATGCGTCGGTCTAAGGAAGCCCCTTGATTCGCTTTTTGTTGGAGTGTCTGAGAGACATTATCGGTCATGGAACCTGGGCTATGCAGAGAACCATTGGACTCTGAAGATTTGGTGTCTGATTTGGCTGGGGTGGATGCTGAACTGGTCGCACTACTGCCTTTGCTGCTCTCTTGGCGACTTGTTTTCCTTGAGTCTCCTTTCGATCTTGATGCCCGTGATTTCATGCCTATTCTCCAGAATGTTACTAAAATACTTTGCTACTTACAGTTCAATAGTTAATAGGGTAAGGCTAAGGGAATTGTCTGATTTGTGCAAGTCTTTAGTTGTATAACTTTACAAAAATTAAAACAATTTAGATAATTATCGTATCTGCCTGAATTCCTTCCTGTATGATGATCAAAAAAGGCATTATAGCCAGATGTGATGCCCGAATTTTTTGTCCAGTCAACCGACCTAATCAGGATACAGAGGAAGAGAGGAAGCGGGGAAATTTGTATAAATGATTTGTGAAAATAAATGGGACTCAAACCCATGCCCCGTAAGAATTGCTAGTTCACAACTGATTTAGACACCCCAGAATTTAGCGTTGATGAGCCGTTGTCATGTGTGGATTTGCCGGATTTATTAATTTCCAAGATGATCAACATCCCCAACACGATTGGGCATATTTGACCCAAATGGGGCAACCATTGCGACGCCGTGGTCCCGATGATGAGCAAGTCGTGAACTCACCGCCACTTTGGTTGATTTATCGCAGACTCTCGATTATTGATATCCCTGGAGGAGGACAACCGATTTGGAATGAAAACCATACGATGTGTGTGGTAGTCAACGGGGAAATTTACAACCATATTGAGTTACGCTCTCAATTACGAGAAAACCATGACTTTCGCATCACAACTGATCTTCGCGTCCACTCTCGCCTCCCTTCTGGCTCACCCCAATACCCCTTGGCATCCTCAGTTCCAAGACTTAACCAATCTCAGTGCCGCCTCACCTTCAGCTTCAGGAACACGCGACACCTTGAATTCTGGTGAAGTTCTCAAACCGGGTGAATGTCTAACATCAGCGAACGGAGTTTACTCCTTCTGCTATCTGACAAATTCAAATCTCGTACATTATGAAAATAAAGACAAGCCAAATATGAGGGTTTTGTGGCAAGCCAACAGCCATTTATATCCTCCTGCTTACCAATGCCATTTGCAACAATCAGATGGAAAGTTAGTCGTCTTCAATGTACCAGGTCATGCAACTTGGTCTAGTCAGAAATTTGGTTCACAGTACCCACCAAGTCAACTGATTGTGCAGGATAATGGTCATGTGATTATCTATGATAAGAACGGTGCGCCCTATTGGGATTCGCTAGAAGAGACGAATGGGGCTTAGATTACCTTTCTCTTAAGTGCGATCGCAACTCGATATGGTTATAGATTTCCCCATTTACCACTTTGATCTTGAGTAGCATAAAAGGGGTGGATTCAATCAGCGTGCTAACTCATTATCCAGGGCTGAAGCCCCTACTACAAGCCGAATTTAATTCATCAAATAAGCTGTGCCGAGCCACGACTTAGCTGACTTAGCTTTCACGCTTAATCATATCTAAAAGATAATCAGCCGCCGTCAGTAAATCATGACAAGTGTGAGTAGGTTGGAACTGCTGGAGATAACGATAGGAACGAATCCCACACGTCAGCGCCACGGTAGGAATAGATACCGCTTGGGCGGCGAGGAGATCTGCTTCCGTGTCACCAATCATCCAGGCTGATTGCGGCTGTCGCGGAAAACAGACTTGTTCGGTGAGGGCTTGTGCTAAACGTTGCTGCTTGAGTTCAACATTATTTCGATAGGCGGCTTGATCGTCGTAAGTTCCATAAATTCCACTAAACAGACGAGTCAACCCGTAATTTCTCAAAATTTGTGTCGCTTGTTCCTGACAGCGCAACGTCACCAATACCAGCCGGATACCTTGAGAATGGAGTCTGGCTAATGCCCACCGCACCCCAGGTTGCAACTTATCCAGATGTAACAGTAAGGGCTGATTGACATTTTCTAGAACTCGTGCTATAAAAACGTCAAATTCTTCTCCTTGTAACCCCGATCGCAGGGCAATTTCCTCATCCGCCACCCGATCCTGTTTCATTTCCCAAAACTGCTGGGGTTCAAGTTGTTGAATCGGTAACGTGATTCCTTGGGCTTGATAAGCCGATCGCGTATCCGCCAGTGCTAGCTTGTAGGTGGTGTAATAGCGCTTAGAGACATCGACAATTGGTCCGTCGAAGTCGCAGAAAACCGTCAGTGGCGCTACAGAGGGGCTATTTCTGTGGGAGCGATCGCACGGCGGTGATTGCCAGTCGTAGGCAGTCACACCACTCATAAAATGTTACTCAATTCAGCTTTTGAAAGAAACAGTTTTTTACATCTTAGCAGTTTCGATATAAATTTTAATCGGACATTCTAGCTTTGTCAATGATGTAGTCATTAGTCCGGATGGGCAGACGTTAGTCAGTGGGAGTGCAGATAAAACCATTAAACTCTGGCGCGTACCGAAATTGGAATAGTATTCCAGACACTATAAATCTAATTTTGAATATCCATCGAATATAAGTAGCCAAACGATAACAACAATCCAATGAATTACAACAGGAGACCAGATTGAGCGAGAGTGCCAGTAGGAAATTGTCAAGGTGATTCCTAAAATTAGCGTTGACAACAGAAAACCGGGATTCGTGAAAACTCCGAAAGCTTTTTTGTAAACTAAAAAGGCAAAGATAGGATGAGCCACAACATAAACAACTATGCTGATAAAAGCCATAATTAATTGGCTTTTTATTGGACTATTACTGGTTTTGCTGGGAAGTGGTAGTACGCGAAATAGCAGCTCTTCGGCAAAACAGGGAAAAAAGAAACGACTCACTAAAACCTTGACAATGCCTAGAAAAGACAAAGGCAAAATCCTAATGTCTAAAAGCCCAGATTGAAATCCTATGGGCAAACACGTTAAAGCAATGAACAATAACAGCAAAACTGTAATCAGCCAACTCTCCAGAGTCGGTACAGTGAGTAGAGCCGAGATGACTTTGTGGTAAATTCTTGCCCTAAAATTCATCTCAGCTGCTCCCGTACTTAGGCGAAATTAACCCAATGACTCACAGTGATCTACTCAGGCAATCCATCCTCAGTTGGCTGTAGGTAGATAACCGGATCAGGGAAATTGGGACTGACAACATAGATTGTACCAGTACCATCTGCACGACCAATTTGGCTCTTTGGTACTTGTGGTGGAAACTCTAGTTTTTAGGGAACAGGGAACAGGAAAATCCTTCTCCAGCAAGCCTTTGACCAAATTCAATAACTTTTCCTTATCACCATAACTCCCGGAGAGCAATTTGACGCTTGTTAATATTTCTTAGTAATGCTGATTCAGCAAGCCCTAGTTATAGTAGTATTTTCACAATCTCCAAGTCCAACCAATGACGCACCATATCTTAGTTGTGGAAGATGAGGCAAAACTCGCCAAGTTTATCGAACTGGAACTGCAATATGAAGGATATCAAGTCAGCGTGGCGCTGGATGGGTTAGCGGGTTTAACGACAGCGCGGGAATCGCAGCCGGATTTGCTGATTCTCGACTGGATGCTACCGGGAGTATCGGGATTAGAGATTTGTCGCCGTCTGCGGAGTACAGGGGATAAGGTGCCAATACTATTATTAACGGCTAAGGATGAAGTGAGCGATCGCGTGGCGGGGTTGGATGCGGGTGCGGATGACTATGTGGTGAAACCCTTTAGCGTGGAGGAGTTGTTAGCCAGAGTCAGGGCGCATCTGCGACGGAATCAGGAGGAAGACCCGAATACTCTACAATTTGCTGATTTAAGCTTAAACCATTCTACCCGTGAAGTCTATCGAGGCGATCGCCTAATTGAACTGACGGCGAAGGAGTTTGATTTACTCGATTATCTCCTCTCCCATCCTCGCCAGGTTCTCACCCGTGACCAAATCCTGGAACGAGTCTGGGGGTATGATTTTATGGGGGATTCCAATATCATTGAGGTCTACGTGCGCTATTTGCGCCTGAAACTGGAAGCCCATGGCGAGAAGCGCTTGGTGCAAACGGTTCGGGGGGTTGGTTATGTGTTGCGCGAATAATCTCAAAAGCCAAACCTTAGATGAATTCGAGGATTCAGCTTTTCATCAACGGGCTTCCCTTCTTTGAGGTGTTGTTCCACAATCCGGCGGACATCGCTGGGTTGAACCCGATAATACCAGGTTTCTTCCGGTACAACGCGCACCGTCGGACCACAACTACATTGTCCTTGGCAATCTGTGCCTTTGATCTTAAAGTCTGTATCCTCAGCCATTTCCGCAAACGCCGCCAAGACATCGGCTGAACCTTCGGCTTGACAGGAACGATGTTGACAAACTAAAACTTGCTTGGGTGTATTATTTTGGGAGTCGGTTGCCACGGATGATTAAATTGAGTTTTACCTGTTCTTTTTTATTTTATAGCAGTCGCCAGGATCATTAGGACATCAGATGAATGCCGCTTATTGCGTCAATGCACGTTTAGTGTCCTAACCGTTGTGGCGGTTGCTATACAAGTATAGCCGGGAAATAAATTTCCGGCTGAAAGCTCAAGTAAGCTAAAGCTTACTGGGATAGGTAAGCTGTAATCAAACTGTATCCAGATTTTTTTAGCTTGTCCTGTAGAATTGCCTGATCAAAAACTAACAAATGACAGTTAATGTTTACCATGACCATTACCATCTTGTGGTGGATTAGCCGTTGGTTGTTGATCGAGCCACTTTGCCAAACTCTGGGAGAGTTGTGCTAATGATTCGACTAATTGCGGAGAAATATCGACCGGTAAATTCCCAGAACGAACATGAAGATCCCGTTGGGGGAAGGGAATTTCCACACCGCCCTGAACGAACATGAAGATCCCGTTGGGGGAAGGGAATTTCCACACCTCGATGGCGGAGAATTACTTCAATCCGAAAATAAAGGTCACTCTTAATTTGGAACTGCTTGCGAGGTTCACTAATCCAAACCAACAAATCAAAATCGAGAGAACTATCACCAAATCCCTTAAAAAAAACTCTGGGTATCGGTTGAGGTAGAACATCACTATGTTCTTTTGCCGCATCAATCAAAGCCGACCTAACCGTCTTTAGGTTTGAGCCATACGCCACACCCACAGGTATCTTTAATCGGGATACTGCACTGTGATGTGACCAGTTAATCACCTCCGATTCCAAAAATCTGGAATTAGGAATAATAATGGAAATATCATCTAAGGTTTTGATTTCGGTACTGCGAACACTAATATATTCCACCGTTCCCATCAAGCCGCCCACATCGACGAAATCACCAACTTGAATAGGACGTTCAAAGATTAAAACCAAGCCGCTAATAAACTCTTTAGCAATTCCCTGTAATCCTAAGCCAATACCCACCCCCAACACACCCGCAAATACGGTGAGGGAACTAATATCTAAACCCCATAACTGGAGTAAGACAAGGCTGCTGATAAAAATAAAGGCATAATTGAAAATAATCGCAATGGTTTCCTGTGCTGCACGACTCAAACCCGTGAACCGTAAAATCCGCGATCGCAAGCCTTGTTTAATCACTTTTGCCAGAATAATCAGCCCGACAAATAAGCTGATCAGGATTAATAACTTCAACACCGAATAGGAGTTATCTCCTAAGGGAATAATGTCTGAGGTTAAACTAGCAATTAAAGTATCAGTAAGGATGCGACTTAATTGTCGGGTTTGGCGAAACTGGGTAGTGATATAAATCAGTGCATACACCCAGATAGCACAGCGGATGAGTGTCAGCAGAACTTGTCCGGCGAATTTGGGGCTGTTCGCCTGTTTGGTTCTCTCTAGGGGGGCTGACTCCGCCGCCTCTTTATCTAACTGCGGTTTCAGCCAATCACACCAAAGCTTACCGAGTAGCCAACTCAATGCGATCGCCAGTAAGACGCAACCCATTGAGAGCAAGGTAGCTTGAATCAAATAGATTGGTGTACGCTCATATTGTGCCTTTTGAATAACCGTTTGCAGTTTTTTTCGCCAAAATTCTGCCTGTTCTTGAGGACTTCTTCCTTCTGGTGTATCATCTGACGTTACAGAAACCAAATGCTGCCCATCAATCTTAATTACGGGTATTTTGTCTTGAGAAGTGAGTTCAACGCTTATCGGAGTTTCCGCCGTTTCCACCAGTTCTTGGAGAACTTGATTCACATACTCAGCTCGTTCTTGGGCGCTGTATTGTTCAGATGGAGTCACTTCAAAAACATTGCGCCCATCCAGCATAATCGGTGCGGTAGAATTAGTTTGATTTGAATTAATTTGATTGAAATTGTTTTGAGCTAAACTAGGCAAAACGGCGAGTAAACAACCAACCATAAATGCCACAACTAGCGTCCGGACAATCCGCACCCGGACAAAAGAAACGAACTTCATATTAATATTAACCTTTCATCGATAGAGTGCTTTGAGTTTCTTCCCTAGATGGTGGTGATAATGCTGCGGCTTGCTGTTCCGCCTGTCGTTTGGGTTGCAGGTAGAGATTCTCTAACAAAACAGACGCCCCGGCTATCCAAGGGGGAACAATTAACGCCCCAATAATTCCCAACACCTGTGCGCCACCAACCACCGCCAACAATTGATACAAGGGATGAACTCTCACCGAAGAACCGACTAAAAGGGGATCAAGCAAGTATGTTTCCACATTTTGAATAATCGCAAACAGGAGGAATACCCATAAAAACGTCCACCCTCCTTGGGCAATTGCCACAATCAACGCCGGAATCGCCCCCAACACCGGACCAAAAAAAGGAATCAGATTGGTTCCCCCAGCAATCACACCTAAACCTAAAGCAAACTCGGTAATCCCCAAAACTTTTAAACCAATGGTAATCGCAATTCCTAAAATCCCGGAAACTAACACTCGTCCCTGGATATAATTACCCATGCGCCGACTCACTGGCTTAACCTGCGCCGCCAACCGATCATCCCAGGGTTTGGGGAATAAACTGACAATCCCTTTAATTAAGCGTTCCGCACCGGATAGCATATAGCCCGATAGAAATAACGATAGAATCACACTGAGAACACCACCCAGAAACCCCCGCGTTACCCCATAAGATCGGACAACGAGTTGCTGACTGGAACGAATTGCCCAATTGGTGAGGGTTTGGGTATCAAAAATTTGACTAATGACGGGTTCGCTAATACCCAGGCGCACTGCCAAACGGTCGATTAAGGATTCTAACACTTCTAGATAGTCAGGGAGTCGGCGAAACAGGCGCTGGATTTGCTGTGCCACGGTTGGTCCAATTAACACCCCGACTCCAACTAAAATGGTCAGTAANCCTAAATAGACCAGGAGAACAGCTAACCAGCGCGGAATTCCNAACTGTTGGGCGCTATTGATGATCGGGGCTAAGGTGGCGGCNAGAACTACCGCAATCATCAGGATCACCAATAGACTACTGAGTTGCCACAGCAGCAGCAGCAGCAAAACGGTAGCGGTAATGAGCAGGATATTTTGAATGGAAATCGCAATCCGCCGTTCAGACATGGCAACGGTTCAGCTTAAAAGACTGTTGACAAACACTCAATATAATAATGTTAAAGCGGATTCATTCCAGAACGTTCTCTCTAAGTCTAAGGCTTTTAATCATCGCCCTGTTGCAACTTGGTACACGGACAAGGCAACCGCCAATAATCAAACATCGGTTGTTCATCTCCCCAACTTTTGACGCAAACGACTCACCAAAATATCCACTTCCGGTAACTTCAACCGAGCAACCAAAACCGCAAAAATCCCCAACGCCACCGACATCGCCAAACTCAGTTGTAAGACTTGCAGCAATAAATTCCCACTCCCCAAAACCCGTTGCCAACCCCAACTCACCCCCCAACTTCCTAATCCCGCCACAAAACTACTCCCCGCCAAACCCACCAGCGCTATCCCCCATTCCCCTAACGGTAAGCCATGCAGCCGCCGATTTAACACCCACAACAGCCAACTCATCGAAATAATATTCACGCCAATCGTGGCAAAAACTAAACCTGGTGTGGCAAAGGCATTCACCAACAAATAATCCAACAACCCATTAATAAAGATATTGGCAATACTGATCCGAAATGGTGTCTCCCCATCGCCCAAGGCATAAAATACCCGCACCAAAACATCCCGTGCTAAATAAAAGAACATACCCAACCCATACGCCATCAGAACCGGGGCGACAATCTGGGAAGCCTCTGCACCAAAGGCATAGCGTTCATAAATCACCCGGACAATCGGCACGGATAGAGAGATAAAAATCGCCGTCAGGGGTAACATCGTCAACGCCGTAAGCAGTAATCCCTGACGAATCCGCACTTTCAACTCCACCCAATTCTCTGGTGCCGCTAACCGGGAAAACACAGGCAGCATGGGCACCAATATCATATTCGAGATAATTCCCAGAGGCGTCAGCACAATAAAATTGGAATAGCGCATCGCCGCCGCCGCATTGGGGATAAACGAGGCGAAAAACAGATCGGTATAAACATTAATATGTAACATCCCAGAAGATAGTGTCGCTGGTGCCATCACCCGCATCACCGCCCTCACCCCTGGAAGCCGCCAATTAAACCGTAACCGTAACCGCCCCATCCCCGATCGCGACTGGGCAATCAGTTGCATCACCCACTGCCAAATTGCCCCCGCCAGAGTACCAACGGCTAAAACAATACTACCCAGGCGGATATACTCCGGGGTATTCACTTGTCCGCCAGAGTAGAGTGCCAATATCCCTAAGCCACCAATCACCGCCAAACTGGAAAATAAAGGGCTAACACTGGGTAACCAATATTGATCTGAAGCATTCAGCGTCCCGAAACCAATCCCAATCAACCCCGCCAGAACCGCCAGCGGTGCCATAATTTGCAACTGTTGCACCGCCAGCGATCGCGCGGGTTCCTCTAATCCGGGGGCGAGGATATCGATAAAGGTGGGCGCAAATAGAATTAGGATAATCGTCACCAGCAACAATATCCCACTCACCAGAGTGGTAACGGTTTCCACCAGAGGGGCGGCTTCCGACTTATCCCGTTTTGCCAACACACTCACCAAGGCGCTGTGAAACGGACCATTTATCCCACCCAGTAAGATCAGCAGAAAGCCCGGAATCACGTAAGCGTAGGCATAAGCATTCACCACCGGACCCACACCAAACGCCGCCGCGATCGCTTGTTCACGGACTAAGCCAAAAATTTTACTAATCAGGGTGGCAATTGCCACAATCGAGGCAATTCCAGCAAGAGAACGAGACGGTTTAGGCTTGTCAGACACGAAAGGTTACTATTTTTGGTGACTTATCCTATTTAATCCTGAATTGGGTAAAGCGCTTCAGGTAAATCTCACTAATTATCCCCCACAGTCTGAAACTAGAGTGTAACTCCAGTCATAGCAGTTAGTCGTGGGGAAGAGGTAATCAGTCAGGAGTTCCCTTTAGTCACTGTAGGGGCGGGTTTAGGGATTTAATTTTGAATCCTATTGATAATGTTTGTGGCAAAACCCGCCCTTTCTGAAGGTTTAATGTATATTTTACGTTGATAGTTTCGGTGTTGCGATGATAGGCTAAAGCCCTTACTACAAGCGACGCGATCGCACGTTCCCTTACTTACCTTGAGGTTGGCGAAACTGATAGATATCCTGGATTACCCGTACCCAACCCGATACCAAAGACTCCAAGATGCGATCGCCTTTTTCCTTCGTTGCTGGTGTAGGATCACCTAATGTCCCACTCTGACTCAATTCNCGCGTCAACCAAGCAAACGGCAACTTTCCCTCCATACTCAATAAACTATCCTCCGGTAATCCTTGAGGATATTCAGCCACCGCCCGTTCCATTTTCACCTGTTCCGGTAATAGGGATAACATCAAACTCGTTTCCGCATCTCCCGCATGAATTCCCAATTCCAACTCCTTAGCTGAAATTAACTCTTTCGCCACATTGGGAACCCGCCAGGTAAACAGGGGAAACACCAGAAAATCGCCATACTTTTGATGAATATCTCGCGCCGCAATTTCCATCACTTGGGGTTGTCCCCCATGGGAATTCATCAGCACTAATTTCCGAAATCCCGCCCGATAAATACTATCCGCCACCTCCATTAACACCGCCAGCAACGTTTGGGCGCTGAGGGTAATCGTACCGGGAAAATGCCAATGTTCATTCGATTTCCCATAAAATAAATTCGGCAACGCATAAGCGGGAATATCCGGTTCTAGTTGGGCTAAAGCTTTACCCAGAACCCCGACACCAATCGCTGAATCTACAACTAAGGGCAAATGATGACCATGTTGTTCAATCGCGCCAACAGGTTGAATAATCACCACATTTTCCTTATCGGGCATAGTTTGGATATCTTTCCAGGTAAGATAAGGAAAGAAGCGATCGGTGGGAATAAAACTGTGCATTTTAATATTTTGCTTCTAAATTAGTCCAATTCAACTATAAGGCAAATGGCAGAAGAAAAAAAATTGTAACAAAGAAGGAAACAATCCCCGTTTAAACGAAAATAATATAATCCCAATCCATAGATAATGTAGGGGCGGGTTTAGGAACCACTCTAGAATATCTTACCGATAACCTCTCAACAAAACCCGCCCTTATATAGGTTAGTGGAAATTAATCAAAATTTGTAGGGGCGGGTTTAGGAAATACTCTAGAATAT
>JGI11876J12873_1000123_pt1 | contig 14225 bp, 5 predicted proteins | sample ElkSloMetagenome_4_FD_12873 | JGI IMG/M metagenome (IMG submission 12873) | reverse complement strand
TGTGAAGTGGGTTAATAGGAGGAATCCCACGCTCAGATGAGGCTGGTGGGCAGTGCCCACCCTACGGTATATCAAGGGTGGAGGCGATTCCCAAATGCACGCTTTTCAGTGCCATTTAACTTAATAGGGTTGAGTTTATTTCCACTAACTGACTGAACCTTCCTACAACCCATTTCCAATCAGGATAAACGGTGCCCAGTAGTAAGGGTGAGAAAAGCGATTAAAACCCTCTGGTGTGATAGTATCGCTAACGGCTTCTATCCCACTCATCCCCGTGTCTGCACCTTGCGTTCCCATCGCTTTATCGTCACCAGTAATCAGAACCAGTTGCGCCTGTCGCAGGGCTTCAGCTTTAGTGAGATTGTCACTTTGCCAGACTGAATAAAAGGCATTCATCAACCGTTGAGTACCGCCATCATCCACCACCCACAACGACGCGATCGCAGCCCTTGCTCCTGCCCGTTCAAGCTGATATCCTAAACCTAGAATCTCTGCTCCTGTACCTAATTGGTAATCCACTCCCGTTTCACAAGCTGACAGAACCACCAAATCAACACCATTAAGGTTCAAAGTTCGCATCTGTGATACCGTCAGAGGAGTGCCATCACCAAAGAGAATAAATGACTCTTCCGGTGTGCCGACAACAAACGCGCCATGGGTGGCAAAATGAATCACAGTATAATTTCCTAGTTTGGGTATTGTCTCCTCAGGATTGAACGCCGCATCAAAAAGTGTGGTTGTACCGGGAACAGTCTTGGCTAAGGTTTCCACTTCAACGCCAGCATAAGGTAAACCCCCTAATTGAAACCGTTGTCCAGCAACGTTAACATTGTAAAATCCATTGGCAAAAGCAGCGGCTAATAGCTTGATTTTGGGTTGGGGTTTACGGTTGAGATTCGTCAGGGAAAACGCGGTAATATTATTGATACTATAGCGCTGCACTAGCCATTGTTTCCCGTCGTGTAATGCTGCCAAAGGAATGTAGCGCAGTTGTCCATCGGCAGCATAAATAATGGTTTCGGCGGCGGCAGTAGTTAGGTCATTTTCTAAGGGTTTAATTAGCCAATCGTATAGTTTTTGGGCTGGAATCTTGGCATTTAATGTCGGATTTTTTAAGGCTCTGCGGAAGTCAATAATTGTCTGATTGAGTTGCGCTTTAGTGACGGAGACAGTGCGGCGAATCGGGGGAGAGTCAGGAGTGGTGAGGATGAGTTCAAGGCGATCCTCAAGAATTAGAGGGTAGAAAAGGACGGCATTTTGGGGCAAATTTCTCAGACTTTCTGGTAAGCCGAGGAGTTTGTCGAGTTCGTCTACTAAATCCGGGGTTCTGGTTCGGGGACTCAGTTGGTCAACCAGTGCCAAGACATCTTCACTATAAATAAAGGTATCAAAATCATCAATAATTTGAGCTTGGGCGTTTACCAGTTGGGTGATGCGCTGTTCATCTTGAGAAGTGAGATTATTTTTTTGTCGCAGTTGGCTGAGTTCTTGACCCAGGGCAATAGCTTGATCCAGAATCCTTTGGTAGCCCTCTTCAATCTGCTGTTCTGGCGGCAAATTTGGCACACCTTGAGCAGTTTCTTCATTTCCGCGTACATTACGGAAATAATCGTCAAGTTCTTGAACTTTGAGTAAATCAAGAACCCGTTGCGCTTCCAAAATACGGTTTTGTTGTAATAATAAATCGGCGAGATGGCGATAATCTTCAGTAATTGTTTCAGTGTAGGATTGCTGTTGATCTTGAGAAAGTCCCTTGATGCTTTCTCGAATGGCTTCTCTAAGGTTAACAGATTGTTTGAAGAAAATAATGGCTAATTCAGGCTGGTTTTGTTTTTCCAGTAAGTAACCTATATTACTCAGCGTTTCTCCAGAGTTCGCTCGCTCACCGATGTCTTGGCTGATGGTTAAAGCTTGTTGGTAATAAGCTAAGGCAGTTTTATACTTTCCCAACTGAACGTAAGCTTCTCCCATATTATCGAGAATTACGCCTTCTCCACCCTGAGAGCCTAATTGTTTTTGGATTGCTAAGGCTTGCTGATATAAATCTAGAGCCAATTCGTAGTTTCCCTGGTGGCGGTAAACTTGTCCAATATTATTAAGTGTTGCTCCTTCCAGCAATTTTTTATCAAAGGCAACGGTGTTGAGAACGGCTAAGGCTTGCTGATAGAACTCCAACGCTAGTTTATACTGTCCGAATTGGGAGTGAACATTGCCTATTGTGTTGAGAATTCTCACTTCGCCCGCCTTGTAGCTACGTTCTTGGGCGAGGACTGAGGCTTGTTGATAGAAGTCTAAGGCTTGATTGTAGTCGCCTAATTGACTGTAAACTTGCCCAATGTTGTAGTGAATTGCCCCGGTGTTACCCACAACTTGTTCGGGAATGGCTAAGGCTTGCTGATAGAAGTCTAACGCTTTGGCGTACTCTCCCACGTTGCTATAGACTAACCCGATTTGGTTCAGAGTAGTCCCTTCCTCTGCTTTATTGCCATTTTCTTGATGAATAACCAAGACTTGCTGAAATTTTCCCAAGGCTTCTTGATAGTCACCTTTTTTGGAAAGTTGCCTCCCTTCTTGATACAGTCGCACTTCTCGCTTGACGGGGAGTGGCGCTTTATAGAGCAGCGGATCAAGAGTTAAAGTAACGGGGAAACTTGGTGTTGTTTCAGTTAATCTATCGCCATTTTTCAGGTCATAAGCGAGGGCTTGATCCGATTTTATCCGAGTTAATTTAATATTTTGTAACGTTAATCGTACCCAATCTTTTGCGCCCAGTTCTCGGAAAATTGCCAAAGCTTGTTGGTAGTATGGCAATGCGTTATCAATTTTACCCAAATCGTGATATAGTGCTGCCAAATTATTCAGAGTGACGCCTTCTCCTTTAAGGTTATCCTCGTTCTGAAAAATAGCTCTAGCTTTTTGATAATAGTCTAAGGCTGGCTGATAGTCTTTGAGTTCGTGGTAAAGTGTGCCAAAATTATTCAGAGTAATGCCTTCTTGGTTCCCTAATCCTTGGGAACTAGCTAACGCTTGTTGGTAGTAATCAATTGCTTGCTCATACTCTCCTAGCTTGTGGTAAACGATGCCGAGATTATGGATATGTCCGGCGTGATGAAAACCGCCCATTGGCAGATTCAGTCTCTGTGCTTGCTGGAAGAAATTCAGCGCTTGTTGATACTCCCCTAGCTGGCGATAAACGACTCCCATCCGGTTTAAGGTTGCCCATTGGGACTCCAGTTCGTCAAGTTCTTGAAAAATGGCTAAAGCTTGCTGGAAGTAATCGAGTGCTTGCTGATACTGTCCCAGATGATAAGACACTAACCCTGTATTGAACAAGAGAGTTGCTCCTTGATTTCGGAAGAGGCTTAAGGATTCATCACCACAATCGCTGATTTCCCCGCGAATTGTTAAAGCTTGTTGGTAGGAATCCAACGCCTGCGAATAGTTTTCTTCGGTTTGGTAGAGTCTTCCTATTGCGTTGAATGCGACGCCTTGCCAACTGCGATCGCGACAAGCACTGCTTTCCTGTTTCCCCTCACCGACGTCAGGTGGAATTGCCGCCGCTTGCTGGTAGTAATCCAATGCCTGTTGTTCCTCTCCAAACCTGTCGTAAATTTTACCGATTTGAAAGAGAGTTAGTCTAGCGCCTGCTCCATCACGAATATCTCGTTGAATTACCAAAGCTCGCTGGTAGGAATCCAACGCCTTTTGATACTCACCCATACTTTGATAGACTAAACCAATTTTTTGCCGACTTGTGCCAACACCGGCTTGGTCGTTAATATCTTGATAAATTAACAATGCTTCCTCAAAGCTGACTAGGGCTTTTCCCAATTGAAAATCGTCATACAGTTCGATACCAGCATCTAGCCGTTGATCCGCTTCAGCTTTCCGAGTTTCATGAGAAAACGTCTGGGCAACCAACGGCGAGAGTGTGAAGCTAGGGGGTAAGAATAGAGTCGGTAGCGAAAGCAGAAAAATAACAAAGCTGAAGCGAAATAGATGTATGTTCATGGATACGTTCTCGACTAAGGGGAAGTGCAGATTCCATTATTGTAGCTAGGTTTTTAGTTGCGCTGTCTTCGCTATAAGTGGAGGGCGAGCCGAGCAAATTGAGTGGACTGGTATTGTTTATTAGTGCAAATGGGTTGCCCCTACACCGAGACTACAGGTGTTTCGGCTCATCCATGACGGGTGCGATCGCAGAAATTTTTCCAGTGAACTGCATAAATCGCCAAACTCGCTCCTAATAAGCCAGTTATAGGGTTTGAGGCGTTAGACGCACAGCACTTTTATTGGAGTGAGCTGCTTTTGGCTTGTATAACAACACCTTTTCCCAGATAGCTCTCCCAAAGTGCATAAATCAGAAAACGCCACCCTAATAAGCCCAACTGTAAGGGGTCAAACCCGAATACACCAATAAAACTAAGGAGAAAAAGCATGTCAAACATTGACATCATTCGCGCTTGGAAAGATGAAGAGTATCGTCAGAGTCTGAGTGAAGAACAGCGATCGCAGTTGCCGGAAAATCCCGCAGGTTCCCTGGAATTGGCGGAACAGGAGATGCAAAACCTTGTGGGTGGCGCGTCAACATCTTTGAAGGATGGCTCCCAACCTTTTCAGTTAAGTGTCTGGTCATGGATTAGCAATTGTAAGAACATTAGCAACGCCATGTCATCAACCTCAACTTGTTGCTGTTACAGCATGTAATGATGAGAGGAGCATTTCAGTTAATACTATTTCTCTTGAATTGTGCAACGAATACATCCCTGGTTATCGCTGTTTCCCTTAGTAAGGGGAGACTACAGGGGAGTTGGATATAGCGCAACATCCGGGAGAATTTGTATAAGCAAAACCTCTTCTAAATAAACATTGGGTGAGCGCTCATTGCTCACCCAACTTGACCAGAAATTACTGTCACCATGGAGGTATACTATGACGCCATCAGAGGATACAAGCAACTCGACAATCAAAGAAAATCAATTTCCACAAGTCTCTGTACCTCGCTCCTCAAGTCCATCCACCGCTTGGTATCACGCCCTAACGTTAACAGAACGGATAGCATCGCTGCGTACTTGTAATTATCCTAAGCCCAAACATAACATAGATTGGAAATTGGCTGAACGTCGTCTAGAACGCTGGCGTTTCCAATTTTCAGAAAAAACGTTTTTTGAGAAACATCTGGCACTCAATGGTATTAATAAAAAAGAGTTTCTGCAGTTACTCGGTGAGCCGATAAATGCCGTTCAGGATCGCTGCTCTATCCCTCCAAAATGGGTCGAACATCTTACCCAAGCCTTTGCTCGTCCCATGTCTTTCGATGCAGTAGCACTACTCAAACAATGGAACAAAAAACCCGAGGTCGGATTTCTTTATGTAATTGAGCCTTTGTTGCGCCAAGGCATTGACAATCTCCGCCAAGGAATTCAGAAACTCAGGGAGGCACACGCTTCCTTACCCTTTGACCCAGACACCATCGAAGCCATACTTTTGACAAATTGGTCTCAGGAATTACTCCACCTATTAAACCGCACCCTAGTCCTAGAACTCAACGTGGCTCGGTTACAGGGACTTCTTCAAGGAGATACTCCCGCAGAACGCTTTGAGAGCTTCATTCAGCGACTAAATCAGCGGGATGTATCATTGGCTCTCCTCGAAGAATACCCGGTTTTAGCTCGCCAACTCCTGCTCCATATTCATCATCTCAGTTGCTTTAGTCTTGAGTTTCTTACCCACCTTTGTCAAGATTGGCATACCCTGCAAACAACTCTAGTAACTCATAAAACATCGGACAAATTATCCCAGTTAGAGGGTAACTTAGGAGACAAACATCGGGGCGGACGCTCAGTCCTAATTGCCACATTCACCTCTGGCTGTAAAGTTGTTTATAAACCGAAATCATTAGGCATTGATGTCCATTTTCAGGAACTATTATCCTGGTTGAACCAACGCGGTAACCACCCAACCTTGCGAACGTTAAACGTTCTCAACCGGGGTGACTACGGATGGGTTGAATTCGTCACCGCACAGGAGTGTAAAACAACAGCTCAACTGGAACAATTCTACGAGCGACAAGGTGCATACCTGGCAATTTTATATGCCTTGGGTGCCACTGATTTTCATTTCGAGAATCTAATTGCAGTGGGAGAACATCCGGTGCTTCTGGATCTAGAAGCCCTGTTTCATCCACCCAGAGAACGCAGAGATGAAAACAATACGGAGCAACTCGTTGTCAATAGACTCCTCCAATCCGTATTAAAAGTCGGGTTATTACCCATGCGCCTCTGGTTTGATTCCCAGTCAGAGGGCTTAGATATTAGTGGGTTGGGTGCCACAGCCGGTCAGCTATCCCCTGATCCCCTTCCCTACTGGCAAGGAGCAGGTACAGACCAGATGCAACTCAAACGCCGCCGATTTCCGTTGAAAGCCGGTGATCACCGTCCCCAGTTGCAGGGACAAGAGGTGCGTCTGTTGGATTATATTCCATCCCTGCTCAAGGGTTTCACGGCGATGTACCGATTGCTGCTGAACCATCGGGAGCAACTCCTGTGTGACTCAGGACCTCTGGCGGCTTTTCGTGAAGATGAGGTGCGTGTGATTCTGCGTCCGACTCGGTTCTATGCCATGTTACTCCATGAGAGCTTTCACCCAGACGTTTTACGCGACGCCTTAAACCGCGATCGCCTGTTTGATCAACTCTGGAGTGAGGTCAAAAATGACTCGGATCTAGTTCGGGTGATTCCTGGGGAGCGAGAGGATCTAGAGCAAGGTGATATTCCGGCATTTTTCACCCGTCCCGGTTCACGTCATTTGTGGAGTAGTTCCGGGAAACGGATTGACAACTTTTTTGATGAATCTACCCTGTCCTCTCCAGAACGGCGTTTGCGTCAGTTGAGTGATCAGGATCTGGCTCAACAAACGTGGTATATCCGGGCATCGTTAGCAACCACTGTAACCGGAGATGAACGCAAACATGGGTCAGTCTCCCGACCGATAATTTCTCATCCCTCAAATACTAGTGTTGATCAGAATCAGTTTCTTGCTGCCGCCTTAGCGGTGGGAGAGCAACTTGAGTCCTTGGCGGTACAAGGTGAAGACAATGCCACTTGGGTTGGACTCGCACTGGTTGACCAACGGAATTGGATGCTGGTTTCCTCTGGATTAGACCTTTATACTGGGCTACCCGGTATCGCCCTTTTCCTTGCCTATCTTGGTGACGTGACAGATCAAAAACGTTACACCATCTTAGCTCAAGCGGCGATAAAAACGGTACGCCATCAAGTCGAACAGGTCAAATCAGTGGTTACCTCGATTGGTGCGTTTACTGGATGGGGGGGATTAATCTACACCCTCACTCACTTAGGAGTGCTGTGGAAACAGCCCGAACTCATCACTGAAGCCGAGCAAATTGTGGCATTACTCCCCAATTTAATCGAGTCCGATCAGCAGTTTGATCTGATTGGTGGTGCGGCGGGGTGTATTGCCAGTCTCATGATTCTGCATCACCATTCCCCGTCTCCGTTAACCTTGCAAACGGCTGTCCAATGCGGTGACTGGCTTCTGGCTCATGCTCAACCCATGGAGCGGGGTGTAGCTTGGGTGGCGCATGGATTGAGTCAAAGTCCACTTTCCGGCTTTTCCCATGGTGCCGCTGGTATCGCTTGGGCGTTGTTCAAATTAGCAGCATTGACGGGTGAGCAGCGGTTTCACACCCTGGCTCGACAAGCCATTGAATTTGAGAGCACCCTCTTTTGCCAGGAGGAAAGGAACTGGTTTGATCGGCGTGATGCGGAGATACCGGGACAGGGGACAGAGCAATCCTCAGCAAAGTTTATGAATGCATGGTGTAATGGCGCACCGGGAATTGGACTGGCTCGTCTGGGGTGTCTTCCCTATCTGGATAATCCTCAAATCAGAGCCGAGATTGACACTGCACTCAACACCACTCTGGCTCATGGTTTTGGTGGCAATCACTCCCTGTGTCACGGTGATTTAGGCAATCTGGAGTTACTCCTACAAGCCAGCCAAACCTGGGATGAACCCCAGTGGAAAACCCAAGTTGACCGCCTTGCTGCCATTATCCTCGACAGGATCAATCAACATGGCTGGCTTTGTGGCGTTCCTTTAGAAGTTGAGACTCCTGGACTCATGACTGGACTAGCAGGGATTGGTTATGAGTTACTGCGACTAGCCGCACCAGAGCGTGTTCCCTCGGTGCTAACTCTGGAACCGCCTCTTATATCAAGTTAAATCGTCTTGGGTTGTGTCGCAAATGGAAAAGGTGAGGAAGGTAGGGGCGGGTTTCACTGTTATCGTTTCTTATCTCACCCAGATGTGACTAAACCCGCCCCGGTTCCAGACGTAGCATACTGACTTAGTTTTGGCGATCCAAAATTGCTTATTTCAGTGCCATTCGTCCTATTTCCTTGAAATGCCACTCGGTATAACGATGAAATTCCAGCTTATTCAACAGCATAGCGAAGAAGACTGCGGTGCGGCTTGTCTGGCTTCTATTGCTAAATATTATGGTCGTACCTTCACCCTCAACCACATGCGGCAAGCCGTGGGAACTCGACAGGATGGAACCACTTTATTGGGGTTGAAACGGGGCGCTGAAGTTCTTGGTTTTAATGCCCGGGGGATTAAAGCGCCTCTCGATGTTGTGAATAAAAAAGCCGTACCGCTGCCAGCAATTATTCACTGGAAAGGCTATCACTGGGTAGTTTTGTATGGCAAACGGAATAATAAATACGTCGTTGCTGATCCGGGTGTCGGTATCCGTTATCTTTCCCAAAAGTGGCTCATGGAAGCCTGGACGGGTGGGGTTATGCTGCTGCTTGAACCTGATCCAGTCCGCTTTTTTGCCCAACCCGATGAACCAGAAAAAATTGGCGGATTTGCTCGCTTTCTCCGGCGTATTTTACCCTACCGCGCCCTGCTTGCCCAAACCTTACTGCTTAATATTGTACTCGGTTTACTCTCCTTAGCTTCCCCATTTCTGCTACAAATCCTCACCGATGATGTCCTCGTGCGAGGGGATACTCAACTTCTAACCAGTGTCGCGATCGCAGTCATTGTTATGCACCTGGTTAGTAGTAGTCTGCGACTCGCCCAATCTAACCTAATTGCCCACTTTGCCCAGCGTCTAGAATTAGGACTCATCTTGGACTTCGCACGGCAAATTCTGCGCCTGCCCCTAGATTACTATGAATCCCGTCGCAGTGGTGAAATTGCTAGTCGATTGCGGGATATTCAGGAAATTAATCAGTTGGTTGCTCAGGTAGTTGTCTCCCTACCGAGTCAGTTTTTTATTGCTCTAATTTCAGTGATTTGCATGGTCTTTTATAGTGCTAAACTCACTGCTTTCGCTGGTGTTATTGCCCTGTTAATGACCCTTTCAACGGTCATATTTATGCCCACATTACACCAAAAAACCCGTTCTGTCTTAGTTACTGAAGCCGAAAATCAAGGGGTTTTAGTCGAAACATTTAAAGGCGCTCTCACCCTGAAAACCACAACAGCTGCACCTCAATTTTGGGAAGAATTCCAAGGTCGCTTTAGTCGTCTAGCGACTCTCACTCTGGGGACAAACCAAATTGGCATTATCAATGGAATCTTCTCCAATTTAGTTTCTAGTATCGGCAGTATTACCCTACTCTGGTTCGGTAGCACGTTGGTGATTCAACAAGAGTTAACCATTGGTATGCTCTTGGCATTTAACAGCATGAATGGTAATTTTACTAACTTAATTGATACCCTAATTCGCTTTGTCGATGAATTCACCCGCGCCAAAACTGCTACCCAGCGTTTTACTGAAGTCATTGACACGCCACCGGAAACGAAAGACGATAGTCAAAAACCCTGGGTTCGGATTCCTAGTAATGTTGACATTATCTGCACCAATCTTAACTTTCACCACGCGGGTAGAGTATCTTTGCTGCAAGACTTTTCCCTAACCTTTCCTGGGGGTAAAGTGATTGCTCTCATCGGCAAATCGGGTTGTGGTAAAAGTACTTTGGCTAAACTCATTGCTAGTCTATATCCGCTCCAGTCTGGCAATATTCGCTTTGGTATTTATAATCAACAGGATTTGTGCCTCCATGGTTTGCGACAACAGGTTGTGCTAGTTCCCCAAGACGCTCACTTTTGGCGTCGCTCAATTGTGGAAAACTTCCGCCTCGGTGATCCTCACGTTTCTTTTGAGCAGATTGTACAAGCTTGCCAGATTACGGGGGCTGACGAGTTTATCAGTCAATTACCGGATAAATATCAAACCGTATTAGGAGAATTTGGGGCAAATATTTCCGGTGGACAACGACAGCGATTAGCGATTGCTAGAGCAATTGTTAATCATCCACCCGTGCTGATTTTAGATGAGTCTACAGGCGCTCTTGATCCGGTTAGCGAAACTGAGGTTTTGACCCGATTACTCGATCACCGTCTAGGTAAAACTACAATTTTGATTAGTCATCGTCCTCGAGTGATTCAACGGGCGAATTGGATCGTTATGTTGGAGTCTGGAACATTGAAATTACAAGGTTATGTTGATGAGTTGCAAAAACAAACAGGTGAGCATTTAAAATTTTTAATTCCTTGATTTTGGGGTTATTTGTCATTCGTTTTAGGTTGATCCATATCCACATCAGCACCCTCATCTGCCTGACTTTTACCGGGTACTCTATAAATCTAAATCGGGGCTGGTTTAGTTACATCTATGTGCAACCTAAAAGATAGTCGTGAAACCCGCCCCGACAGAAGCACTATATACTGTAAAAAGTCAGGTTTATCCGCTCATTCTATTCATTATTACCATGGTCAGTACTCCTAGCCCAGATTTTTTACCGCTTATTCAAAACAATGAATTTCTGCCACCAATAAGTCGTTGGACAAAGTGGGGCGGACTATTTATGGTTGGTGCTGTGGGTGTTGCGATCGCGCTTTGTTCGGTAACGAAATATAGAGTAACCGTACAAGCTCAAGCTCAGGTGCGTCCGGCTGGAGAGTTGCGGTTAGTTCAGACGGCTACACAGGGTTTGGTCATTAGTATCTCTGCTAGGGAAAATCAAGAGGTAAAAAAGGGAGATATTATAGCCACTCTGGATGATTCTAACCTACAAACGGAAAAACAGAAAATGCAAAGTAATCTTCAGCAATCACAACGCCAAATGGTTCAAATTAACGCCCAAATTAGCGCACTAAATCGTCAGATTCAGGCAGAAACGAATCGAATTAACCGCGCTGTTGCTTCAGCTAAGGCTGAACTGAGTCGCCGTCAACGGGATTATCGAGATTTAGACATTACCAGTAATGCCCAATTCCAAGAAGCTGAGGCAAATGTGAGCAGCGCACAAGACGAATTACAAAAAGCGCAAATTCAATTAACATCAACTCAAGCCAACTTAAAATCTAGTCAAGCGGCGTTAAATGCTGCCCGTTCTAAACTAAACCGTTATCAACCGATCGCCCAATTGGGTGCCCTGTCTCAGAATCAATTGGAAGAAGCCCAACTGGCGGTTGAGCAGCACAAACAAACCGTTGAGGCACAAAAAGCCACTGTTGAGGCACAACACCAAACCATTGAGCAGTTAAAACAAGCAGTTAAAGCGGCTCAAGCCAAACAGCAAAGCGCTAAAGCCAGTCTCAATCCCAGTGATGCAGATGTTGCGATCGCAGCTTTGGCTATCGCTCAAGAACAAGCGACAGGTGAAGCGACTCTAGCTATCTTAGCGAAAGAAAAAGAAGCCTTGATTCAACAGCGCATTGAAATCCAGAAACAGCTAGAACGAAATAACCAGGAACTCCAACAAATTGACCTTGATTTAGAGCAAACCACCATTAGAGCTACGGCTGATGGGATTATTTCCCAGTTTAATCTACGCAATCCAGGTCAAACGGTGCAACCTGGACAAAATATTGCTCAAATTGTTCCCAGTGATGCGCCTTTAGAAATAAAAGCGGCTGTATCTCCGGCTGATATTGGTAAGCTAGCCATCGGTCAAACCGTGCAAATGCGCGTCTCGGCTTGTCCCTATCCCGATTACGGTACACTCAACGGTTTAGTTAGGCAAATATCTGAGGATACGATTCAACCGAACCCAAATCAGACACCTGCGATCGCGACTGTAGCCGCTAGCCCAAATCCGGCGACAATTGCAGCATTCTACCAGGTAACCATTGAGCCAGAACGCCTGTTTCTCAGTCAGGGCAAAAATCAATGCGCCCTTCAATTCGGGATGGAAGGCAGAGCCGATATTATTGCACAAGAAGAGACAGTGCTTACCTTTTTGCTCAGGAAAGCAAGGCTAGTCGCTAATTTTTAAGGTGGAGATTGACCTGACTTAAAACCCTATCCATACCACCATGTCCAAAACCAGAATTTTGCAAGAAGGACAATCTTATACCTTTCGTTCCTATTTTGGGCTTGCTGCACAAATCCGAAACCCTGTATCTTGGTGCGATCGCAGAAATTTTTCCAGTTAACTGCATAAATCACAAAACCTCATCCTAATAAGTCAGTTAAAGCGTTTGAGGGTTTAGAAGAATGGCACGTTTATGGGATAGAGCTTCTTGTGGCTTGTATGGCTACAGCTTTTCCCAGATAGCTCACCCAAAGTGCATAAATCAAACAACTCAACGGTAATAAGTCCGTTAAAGGGTTGGCAAGTCTAAATGCATCAACAAAAAAACTCAACCCTAATCAGTCAATCAAAGGTTTCCTAATCAATTCAACTAAACCAAGGAAAAATTAACATGGCTATTGTCTTCGGAACTCCCGCTGACGACACCTTAAATGGAGGTGCAGGTAATGACTTTTTATTGGGTAATGCCGGAAACGACATCCTTAATGGGAATGCTGGTGCTGACCATTTATTTGGTGATTTTGGAGATGATACCCTAAATGGCGGCGATGATGACGACATTTTGTATGGTGGAGAGGACAATGACCGCCTCGATGGTGGCACGGGCTTTGATATGATGTTTGGTGGTACAGGCGATGATACTTATGTCGTTAACACCACATTTGGAACAGGTGACCAAGTCTTTGAAAGTGTTAATGCAGGTATAGATACGGTTGAATCTTTCGTTACCTATACCCTGGGTAATAACGTTGAAAACCTGACCCTGCGAGATACCATACTGGATGTCCCAGGAGATTTTGATATCATACTTCCCTCCAACATCAATGGTACAGGTAATAGCCTTGATAATGTAATTACTGGTAGTCGAGGTAACAACCGTCTCAACGGCGGTAGTGGCGATGACACGATTAGTGGTGGCAATGGTAATGATCGCCTCAACGGTGGCTTCGGCGACGATAATCTCGACGGCGGTAGCGGCAATGATCGCCTCAACGGTGGCTTCGGCGATGATACTCTCAACGGCGGTAGCGGCGATGACACCCTCAACGGTAGCTTCGGCGACGATACTCTCAACGGCGGTAGCGGCGATGACACCCTCAATGGTGGCAGCAATAATGATGTCCTCGACAGCGGTAGCGGCAATGACAGCCTCAACGGAGGAACGAGTACAGACTCTCTGTTCGGTAACATCGGCAATGATACCCTGAATGGGGGTTTGGGTGCTGACTTCATGACTGGTGGTCAAGGTAGTGACCTCTACATTGTTAACAATGAGGGTGATGTCGTCAGTGAAAATGTTGTCCACAACATCGATGAGAATGGTGTCCTCATTTCCACGACCAATGTCTCTAGCAGTGGCATCGATACCGTTCAATCATCTGTTAGCTTTACCCTGGGTAGTTTCTTGGAAAACTTAGAGCTAACGGGAAGCGCCGCCATCAACGGCATAGGCAATAACATTAGCAACACGATTACAGGCAATAGCGCCAACAATGTCCTCGGTGGTTTAGGTGGAAATGACACCATCACCGCTTTTGGTGGCAATGATACTCTCGATGGTGGAACGGGTGCAGATACCCTCAATGGAGGAGCGGGGAATGACCTTTACATCGTTGACAATCTTGGCGACCAAGTTAATGAGATTGCCAACGTTATATTCTCTCCCGGTGGATTTCCCCTTTTCATCGGCGGTATTGATACGGTTCAATCGTCTGTTGACTTTACCCTGAGTGATTTCGTAGAAATCTTAGAGCTAACGGGAAGCGCTGCCATTGACGGCACAGGTAACAACATTAACAACCGCATGACTGGCAACAGTGCGAATAATACCCTCAACGGCGGTGCTGGTAATGATACTCTCTTAGGTGG
>JGI11876J12873_1000122_pt1 | contig 14253 bp, 9 predicted proteins | sample ElkSloMetagenome_4_FD_12873 | JGI IMG/M metagenome (IMG submission 12873) | reverse complement strand
CCACCCTGACCCGCTACACCGAGCCGCTGAAGGAACTGCTCAGCCGGCTGGCGGTCAGCTACAACATCAACATCATCGGCGGCTCGCATCCGACCATGAGCGAGTCCGGCGAGATCCTGAACATCTGCTATGTCTGCCTGCGCGACGGCTCGGTGCACCAGCAGGTCAAGATCCACCCGACGCCCAACGAGCGCTTCTGGTGGAACATCGAGGGCGGCGACCGCGTCGACACCATCATGACCGACTGCGGACCGATCGGCGTGCTGATCTGTTATGACGCCGAGTTTCCGGAACTGCCCCGGCATCTGGTGGACCAGGGGGCGCAGATCCTGTTCGTGCCGTTCTGCACCGACGAGCGCCAGAGCTACCTGCGGGTGCGGTATTGCTGTCAGGCGCGGGCGGTCGAGAACCAGTGCTACGTCGTGCTGTCCGGCAACGTGGGCAACCTGCCCAACGTCGAGAACATGGACATCCAGTACGCCCAGAGCTGCATTCTCACGCCGTGCGACATGCCGTTCGCCCGCGACGGCATCGCCGCCGACACCTCGCCCAACGTGGAAATGGTGGCCTTCGCCGACCTGCGCATGGAAGATCTCGCCGCCGCCCGCCAGAACGGCACGGTGCAGAACCTGCGCGACCGCCGGTTCGATCTGTATTCGGTGGCGTGGAACAGGAAGGGGTAGGACGGCGCCCCCCGTGCCTTTTGGCTCAGCCGACGCCGGGTTCGCCATCCTGGACCTGGTCCGACAAAGCATTGGCCTCGAAGAACTGCTGCAAATGCTTATCCTTGAAGTGTGTCGCGATCTTCAGGTCCTCGGCCACGCTGCCGAAGTACGACGACCACCTGTCGCTGTTCCGTCAGGCCGAGATCCTGGCCTGCCACGGCGCCGATATCCCACGCTTGACCCTCATCGACTGGTGCGCCCAGGGTGTGGCGACGCTACGGCAGGGTAATCGCTCGAACCATTCAAAACTTCGGGGGATTTCCCAACCGAATATGTGAATCCTGAGGGGCCGTCCGGAAAGTCTCGAAGACCACAATATGTGGGGTGCCGGTCCCCAGAACGAACACCGTCCATGGTACCCATAAGGGCTTTCCGGACAGACACTTAGAGGTCGATGGCTTCTGACGCGCTTTGACAGATGCACGATACCATCGTTTCCGCCAGGAACTAATGATTGCGTTTTTTGGCATGATTTCAATCGGCTCTTGTCCTGACTTGTCAGGACAAGAGCCACACGCCATCCCTCGCTATTGATTGGACGTCTCGGCGACCCTCTCGCGCGCGGTCGCAAGGGCGTCGCGTGCGTCCTGGATCCCCAGGAAGGGTTCTTCGGCGTTCACAGCCGTCTCAAGGTGCGTCACAGCGCCAGCGGCATCGCCCAGCATGAGGTGGGCCTGGCCGAGGTGGAAATGGGCTTCGGCCAGATCGTTGTCGAGGGCGACAGCGCGTTCCAGAAAGGCCTGGGCCTGGCGGGCATCGCCAAGGCGGAGCAGAACCGCGCCGATCGTATCGAGAAGATACGGATTCTCGGTGCGTTGGAACGGATCGAGTAGCTCTTTCGCCCGTTCCAACTCGGCGGTGTTGTCCGGCTCCAGGCTGGCAAGCAACGAGGCGTAGTTGTTCACGGCCAGGGCATTGTCAGGCTGCAGTTCCACCAGTGTCCGGAAGGTGTCCAGGGCTTCGCCGTGCGCCTCCAGTTCCGAGAACATCCCCCCGAGTTCGGCCAGGAGTCGCGGGTTTTCCGGGTTCGCTGCCAACCCCTCTTCCAACGTGGCCACGGCGTCCTCCTGTGCGCCGAGCGCCCAGTGTGCCTTTGCCAGGCCGACATACGGCGATGGGGCATCGGGGCGCAACCGCACGGCCTCCGCATAACTGGCCTTGGCCGCTTCGGTCTCTCCTTCCCGCATCAACAGATCGCCCTGCAGCGAGGCCGGGAAGGCATTCTCGGGCTGTTCGGTCCGGATGGCCTCCAGGTGATCCAAGGCGCGCTCTGTTTGGCCTGCGGCGACCAACGCATCGACACCGCCTGAAATTGCGGCCGTCGATTGGGGCGCGGCGGCCCGGACGGCTTCGAAGCCCTCGAACGCGTCCTCGAACCGGTCCTGGGTGAACCGCAAACGCGCCAAAAGCAGGCTGGCCAGGTTTTCCTGGTTTGGCAGGTCCCGCAAGGCCGCAATCGCCGCCTCGGCCCTGTCCCCCCAGCCCTGGCCGGTCGCCAGTGTCGCCTTGGCCGCCAACAGATTTGGGGAGTCCGGCTCCGCTTCCAACGCTTGGTTCAAGGTTTCGAGGGCGCGCTCCGGGTCCCCCTGGCGGGCCTGGAGTGAGGCGAGCGTCCCCAGTGCCGCGGCGTCTTCCGGCGCGACGTCGACGAGCCGGGTGAGTGTCTGCGTGGCGAGGGCTTCGTTGCCCTGCGCCAACTCGGCCCGGGCAAGAAGGCGCAGCGCCTCCGCATTGTCCGGATTGCCGCGCAGAACGGTGCGCAGGTCGGAAATGGCAGCCTCGATGTTTCCATCCGCCAGGTTGATCGATCCCTGAACGAATCGGGCACCGCTGTTTTCAGGATCGGTCGCCAGGACCTCGGCGATCAGCTCTTCCGCCGCGGCGCGGTTGCCGTTTGTCAGTTCGAGCCGTGCAAGCGATGTCCTAGCGTTCAAGCCGTCCTCTTCCAAACCGGAACGATCGATAACCGCGCGCAATGTGTCGCGCGCGGCGTCCGCCTGGTCTGTCTGGAAAAGGGCCTCGGCCAGCGCGAACCGATAGGTATTGACATCCGGCTCCGCCGCGATGGCGTCCCGCAGTTCCTCGATCGCGGCCTCGCTGCCTTCTGCCCGCCCGCGTACCGTTGCCAGGAGCAGCCGAGGATCGGATCCGCCGACGTCATCTTCGATGGCCTGACGCAGAACCTGTATGGCGGCGTCCGTCTCTCCCCGCCGCAACAGGAACTGCGCCAGTTCCCGACGGGGCGCGAACTCCTCGGGATGGCGCCCAATGATGTCGCGAAACTTTGCGTCCGCCTCGTCGTAGCGTTGTGCTGCCATCAACATTTGCAGGGACAGCCGGTGGAGCTTGTCGCTGTCGGGCAGGCGTTCCAGCGCTTGATTGACCAAGTCGATCGCCTGATCCTGCTCGCCTCGGCCGCTGAGAACGCCGGCCAGAATGGAGACGGCACCCTCGGAGGCCGGGTCCGCGTCGAGAACGCCCCGGGCCAGTCGCTCGGCTTCGTCCAGATTGCCTTCCTTCAGGGCGATGCCGGCGCCCAGGACTTGGACCTCGCGGTTTTCAGGCGCCAGGGTCATCAACTCTTCATACTGGTCCTTGGCCCGCTCGACCTGCTCCGCCAGGAGCAAGTACTGGGCAATGCGCAAGCGCGAAGGAACGTGGGTCTCATCAAGTTGCGCAACGGTCCGAAAGAGTTTAAAGGCACTTTCGAAATCCGCGTCCTGTTCCGCAATCAGTCCCAGATAATATCGACTCTCAATGTGCTTGGGCTCGATCTGGAGGACATTTCGGAATTCAACGCCTGCCCGGGCGTAATCGCCCGACTCATAGAGCTCTATGCCACGAGACAGGTATTCGCTTTGGCGGCTTTCCGCATCGCCGCAGGCCACGACGCTCAGGGAGAGGACGAGGGAAAGAATCCCAACCCCAAGAACCTGGCGGACTTTGGAAAAGATCTCGGCGACAGGCGTTGAAAGAGCGTCCATTGCTTTGGCGATCCTGTGTCTGGGTCGGTCCCAAAAATGGCACGGCCCGCGTTTGGTGGCGTGCACAGGCCCGACGGATGAGCCCGAAATCCGTGTTGCATCATGCGGGTCCGCGCCGGTTCCTTTGACGGTGAGGCGACACCGCCGTTCGGGTGTTTGTCCGAGTTCGCGGTGAAAACGTGGCAACGGCCGACGCGTCCTGCTGTGTCGGCGAATGGCAGCGCCCTTGCGTGCGTGCGGAACAATGAGCAGACGAGCGTCAACGGAGGCGTTCCGATCCGATGCGTCCACCGACATCACCCCAGACTGTCCGTGTCGAACCCCGTCCGATGTCCCGCGCGTACAATGGCAATCGTAGGTCAGCGGCCTCCCAACCGAGGCGGCTCCACCGCGCCCCGAAGGACAGACCGAGTTTGAACTCAGCCAGCCGGAGCACCCGAGTGATGCTTAAGATGCCTGACACTACCTGCGTTCACGCCGTGTTTCAACCGCCGGGGCGGGCGCCCGTCGTCGACGTCCGCGCGCGGGTGGGCGTTCATGCCAAGGCGCCTCTGACTGAATGCAGATTGCGGCAAGGTCCGATGATCCCCATAATGGAAGTGCGAATAGAGCCGACGGATGCGATGGAATTGTTTGTCGATTTGCAACAAATTCGGTTTGTCGGCCGTGCGAAAGGGCCTTTTGTTGTTGAATGATGCGTGACTGCAGGGCGGGCGCCATCGGCCTCTATCTGACGCCACGACGATGCCGCAAACGCCAGGTAAAAAAAGAGGGATGGGCCCCGACAAGGGATGGATCCCGGTCAAGTAAGGCGGACGATGAGCACGAGCACCTACGACGAACAGCCGCAGGCAATGAACATCGACATCGGCGCCATCTGGCGAATGGTGCTCCGGCGGTTCTGGCTGTTCGTGATCCCGTTGGTCGTGTTCGGTAGCCTGTCCCTTCTCGTGGCCAAACTGCTGCCGCCGACATACTTGTCGTCCGGGCTGATTGTGATCGAACAACCGAACGTGCCGCCTGACCTCATTGAATCTACGGTGCGGAGTCTGGCGGCTGAGCGGATCGAGTTGATAAAGCAAAGATTTGTTGCGACAGACAATCTGGTTTCTTTGATTCGGGAACACGATCTGTATTCGTGGCGGCGCGAGACCGAAACGCTGACCCAGTTGGCAGAAGAAATGCGTGATGATATCGATGTCAATCTTATTCAACAGAGTTTCGGTCGACAGATATTCACTGTCGCTTTTCGCGTTGGCTTCAAGTATAGATCTCCGCAGAAGGCGAAGGCTATTGCCGACGTTCTTGCCTCTTGGTACCTGAGCGAGAACGCGCGGACGCGGCAGGAGCGAGCTCAGGAAACAAAGGCTTTTCTTGCACAGGAGACAAGGGCCGCTGAACAGGAAGTGGAACGCCTCGAGAACCGCATTGCGGAGTGGAAGAAACAGTACGGCAGGCGACTTCCGGAACAACAGCCCTTTATGCGAGAGCAGCTTGATGAGTTGCGCCGTCAACGACGTGACATCGGCATTCGTCTCGAAGTCCTGGAAACAGAAAAGGCTAGCTTGGAAGCGCGATTGGAAAGCCTGCGCAATGCGCCTGCCATCGGGGGTGGTACTGGATCGGCGGAGGCGGCGCGCCTTGCCGAGATGCTGGAGAGCTTGCGCAGCCAGCGAGTGGCGTTGTCGACAACGGTGACTGAAAAGCACCCAGATCTTGTGCGTTTGAACCGGCAGATTGCAGAAGTCGAAGCGCAACTGGAAGAACTCCCCAATACCGGAGGATCGACATCGGCCACGGCCGGTCGCGGGCGCGACCCGGTGCGCGAGGAGGAACTGGAACTGCGCGTCGAGTCGCTCAACCGCACGATCATGGCGATCACGCGAGGACAGGCTTCCGCAGAGGCGGATATCAAGGATCTTGAGGAAGGTTTGGCGGAAAGCGCGCGCATCAGCGATGAATACCAGGCATTGTTGCGGGAACATCAGAACGCAGTGCAAGATTTCAATCTCTTGCGTCGGAAACTTCTGGACGCGGAGATGGGGGCGTCCCTGGAACTGAGCCAGAAATCGGAACGGTTCACGCTGGTCGACCCGCCGCAGATGCCAAGGTCGCGCGAAGGGATACCTCCGATCATGGTGGCGCTCGGCGGCATTGTCGCGTCGGCCGGTCTTGGTGTCATGGCAATGGTCGGAACTGAATTGCTGGATACCCGTTTGCGCAGTTCGAAAAAGGTCGAGAAACTGGTTGGTTTGGAGCCGCTCGTTGTGATTCCCGAGATCACAACACGCCGCGAGAGGCTGGTCCGATGGTCGTTACGCATTTTTATTGTGTTGGCGATCATCGGTGCTATCGCGGGAGCGGCATTCTATGTCCATACCCGAGTGATGCCTTTGGACATCCTTTACATCGTGTTGGAGCGGAAGATTCAGACCCAATTGAATGCGTTGGGTTTGTAAGCCAGGAAGGCGAACATGGAAAAGATCCAAAAGGCTCTTCAGAAATCGCTCTCGTCTGAAGAGGCCCGGGCGCGGAGCGGTGGGCTGCCCTCCTGGCCTCAACGGACGTCGACTGAGACCCCGGATCCACAGGTTGTCCCGGCCGGCGCGCCGAAACGGCGTGCCGCCGATCCGGCCGAGATTTCCTACACCAGGACCCGTGTTGCCCCAATTTCCGAAAAGGTACTTGAAAAACGGCGCCTGATCGCCGGGTTGGAGGATCACGCCCTCACGGATACGTTTCGTATTTTGCGCACGCGGGTGCTCAACCGCATGGAGGAACGCGGATATCGGACCCTTGGGGTCGTGAGCTCCGTAGGCCAGGAGGGAAAGAGCCTCGTGGCCAGCAACCTGGCCCTTAGCCTGGCGAACATCCTGACCCGCACGGTGCTGCTGGTGGACCTCGATTTGCGGGCACCGAGTGTGCATTCGTATTTCGGCATCGATCCCGAACCGGGCCTGCTTGGGTATCTGCGCGAAGGCCGCGAGTTGTCCGCGTGCCTGGTGAACCCTGGGATCGATCGGCTCGTATTGCTGCCGAACGGTCGGCCGGTGAGAAGCTCGTCCGAACTCCTGACAATGCCGCGGATGCTTGGTCTGTCTCGCGAACTGCGAGAGACCTATAAGGACCGCGTCATCATCTACGATTTGCCGCCCCTGTTGCACACCGACGATGCCCTCGCTTTTCTCCAGTATTTGGACTGTTGCCTGTTGGTCACGAGTGAGGGGCACACGAAGGAGCACGAACTGAAACAGGCCGTCACCCTGCTCAAGGGCTATCCACTGATCGGGACCGTTGTGAACCGCTCGTCCGAGAGCCCGAAGCATGTCAAGAAGAGCCGGATGACGCGTATGACTCGCTGAATCCGCAGTCGGAGCAGACAGAGTCGTCGTTCGTGCCGTGCCGCGCCATGCCCCATTCCATTTTGGCGGGGACTCTTTGGTGGGTTGGGGACGGTCAATGGTTCTTGTGACCTGGCCGGACGGACACCTGATTGGACACGAAGACGCGGAAAGGTCGCCGAATGTATGCCTCACACTTCGGACTGCAGCGAAAGCCGTTTTCATTGCAGCCCGACGCCTCTTTCATGTACATGGGGCGGCGGCACAAGCTTGCATTTCATCTTCTACAATATGGCTTGCTTGATGGAACGGCCTTGTCGGTCATCACCGGTGAGATCGGCGCCGGCAAAACGACCCTGATTCAATATCTGACGCGGACGATTGTCGACGATATTGAAATGGGGATCGTCACGCATACGCATTCGAACTTTGGCCACATCATGCGGTCGATCGCCGGGGCCTTCGGCATTCCCGGGTCCGATGTTGACTATCATTCGCTTTACGAACGCTTCGTCGCGCGCCTGCGGGAGATCTACCAGTCCGGCAAGCGCGCGGTGCTGGTGATCGACGAGGCCCAGAACCTGTCCGTCGATACGCTCGAAGAAATGCGGATGCTGCTCAACATCAACACCGGAGAACACGTTGTGCTCCAGGTGATTCTTGTGGGGCAGCCGCAACTGCTCGAAATGCTCAAACGGCCGGAACTGGTTCAGCTTGTGCAGCGGATCGGGATTAGCCATCACCTTGAAACCCTGGACGTTCAGGAAACGATGGCCTACATCCGCCACCGGCTAAGGCTTGCCGGGGCCACCCGCGACGTCTTCAACGACCTTGCGTGTGCGGCCGTTCACTATTTCTCGAACGGCACGCCCCGCCTGATCAATCAGTTGTGCGATTTCGCGCTGGTCTATGCCTATAGCGACGACCATGAGGCCGTCACGTTTGAAACCGTCTTCGAGGTGGCGGAGACGCGCCTTGGAAGCGGGCTGAGCGCGTTGCGACCGCTCCCGGCGGGAGGCTCCGCCGAGAGCCTCAAGCAGCAATTGATGGGGCAACTCTATGGATCGCCTCAGCGAACAGGGTCGGCGCCAAGGGCGGTGCAGACGGGCACCGACGGAACGTCATCCTGACACCGCCCCCTGGCGTCACGCCATCCCCAGGGCGCTGGGGTCCGTTTGCACCGGCACGCCCCAGATGTCGGCGGCGTAGTCGGCCACCGTGACATCGCTGGAGAACCGGCCCATGCGGGCGACGTTGAGGATGGCCTTGCGGGTCCACTCGTCTTTGTCCAGGAACGCCTGGCCGACCCGCTCTTGGCAGGCGATGTAGTCGGCGTAGTCGGCCAGCAGCAGGTAGTAGTCGCCGTGCCGCGTCAGGCTGTCGACGATCAGGCGGTAGCGGTCGGGCTCGCCGTGGCTGAAACCGCCCTGGCCGATCATGTCCAGCACGGCCCGGAGTTCCGGGTTGCCCGTGTAGTGCCGCCAGGGATCGTGTCCGCCGTGATGGCGTAGTCGCTCGGCCTTCTCCACAGGCAGGCCGAAGAAAAAGATGTTCTCCTCGCCCACTTCCTCGCCGATCTCGACATTGGCGCCGTCGCGAGTGCCGATGGTCAGCGCGCCGTTCAGCGCCAGTTTCATGTTGCCGGTGCCGGATGCCTCGGTGCCGGCGGTCGAGATCTGCTCGGACAGGTCGGCGGCGGGGATGATGTGTTCGGCGACCGAGACATTGTAGTCCGGCACGAACACCAGGCGCAGGCGATCGCTGGTCTCCGGATCGGCGTTGATGACGCGGGCGACGTCGTGAATCAGGCGGATGATCAGCTTGGCCATGTGATAGGCCGGGGCCGCTTTGCCCGCGATGATGACCGTGCGTGGTGGTGTATCTCCGGCGCGGCCCTCCTTCAGCCGCAGGTACAGCGTCACGACGTGCAGCACGTTCAGGAGTTGGCGTTTGTACTCGTGGATGCGCTTGACCTGCACGTCGAACAGCGTGTCGGGGTCGAGTTCGATGCCCAGCCGCGCGTCGATGTAGCGGCACAGGGCCTCCTTGTTGGCGTGCTTGACGGCGCGGAACTCTTCACAGAAGGCGGCGTCCTCGGCCAGCGGCAGCAGACCGCGCAGGTCCTCTAGGCTCGCCACCCATCGCTCGCCCAGGTGCCGCGTGATCAGCGCCGACAGCGGCTGGTTGGCCGACAGCAGCCAGCGCCGGGGCGTGATGCCGTTGGTCTTGTTGACGATGCGGCCCGGGAACTCGGCATTCAGGTCGGCGAAGATGCCGGCGCGCATCAGGTTGGTGTGCAGCGCGGCCACGCCGTTGACCCGGTGGCTGCCGACGAAGGCGAGGTGCGCCATGCGCACGCGGCGGCCGCCGCCCTCGTCGATCATCGACAGGCGGGCGAGGCGGGCGTCGTCCGGCTGCTTGGCGCGCGCCCGGACCCCTTCCAGGAACCGGTGGTTGATCTCGTAGATGATTTCCATGTGCCGGGGCAGCATCTCGCTGATCAGCCCCACCGGCCATGTCTCCAGCGCCTCCGGCAGCAGGGTGTGGTTGGTGTAGGCGAAGGTGCCGGTGCAGATGGCCCAGGCCTCGTCCCATCCCAGGTCATGCTCGTCCAAAAGGATGCGCATCAGCTCCGGCACCGCCAGGGCGGGGTGGGTGTCGTTGAGTTGGATGGCGACCTTGCGGGGGAAGGTGGTGAAATCGTCGTGCGTGGACAGGAAGCGCCGCACGATGTCGCGCAGCGAGGCGGCAACGAAAAAGTACTCCTGCTTCAGGCGCAGCGCCTTGCCCACGCTGGTGGAGTCGTCCGGATACAGCACGTGCGACAGGCTTTCGGAGAAGCTCTGTTCGGCCACGGCGTTGATGTAGTCGCCCTGGTTGAAGCGGCGCAGGTCGAAGTCGCGCGACGCCTGGGCCGACCACAGGCGGATGGAGTTGACGGTCCAGCAGCCGTGTCCGGCCACCATCAGGTCGTGCGCCTGGGCCAACACTTCCTCGCCGTCGATCCAGCGGCGGGTGGGGTGACCGTGCGGCCCCGGCGTGGTTTCGGTGCGGCCGAAAAAGCGGACGGGCACCGACAGGTCCGGCCGGTCGAAGGCCCAGACGTTGCCGTGGCGCAACCAGCGTTCGGGCAACTCCACCTGCTGGCCGTCCTCGATATATTGCGAGAACATACCGTAGTCGTAGTAGATGCCGTAGCCGTGCGCCGGAATGGCCAGCGTCGTCATGCTTTCCATCAGGCACGCGGCCAGCCGGCCCAGGCCGCCGTTGCCGAGGGCCGCCTCCGGTTCGCAGTCGCGGATGGCCTCGAAATCGAGCCCCATGTCGGCCAGCGTGTGGCGGGCGAGGTCGAGCGTTCCCGTGGCCAAAAGGTTGGTCGACAGGGACCGGCCGACCAGGAACTCCATGGAGAGGTAGTAGACCCGCTTGGAGTCGTGAGCATAGGCGCGGTAGGTGCTGTCCATCCAGGTTTCGACCATCAGGTCGCGGGTCGACAGGGCCAGGGCCATGTACCAGTCAAGCGCCGTGCTGCCCACCGCGCCCTTGCCCAGGGAATGCCTGAGGTGGTTATGCAGGCGGCGCTTCAGGCCGTCGATATCGTCTCGCGATGGCGCCGGGCCGCTGCCCTTCAGGGCTGGCCGCGATACTGCGTCGTCCGCCATGTTCTTCCCTCTCGAACGCCGATGAATGCTTGCCACCGGTGCCATGACCCTATCCCCGCTGCGGCCGGAGATCATCCGTGACGTGCCCGTGGATCCTCGGTCAGGTGTGTGTGCAGCGCCGCCCGCACGGGGTCCGGCATGGGCATCGACCGGCCGGCGTTGGTGTCGGCCCAGACGCAGACGTTCTCCGCCGTGCCGAAACAGGCCTCGCCGATGAACAGGCCCTGACCGATGACGCAGGACGTCCGGCCGATGCGCAACACGCGCGAGCCGATGTCGACGTCGGCCGGGTACTGGGCGACGCTGAGGAAGTCCAGGATCAGCCTGGCGATGACCCAGCCGGTTCCGCTGCCGTCGGTCGACCCGGGCGTCAGCGCCTCCAGGAAATCGACGCGGCCGGATTCCAGATAGATGGCGAAGGAGACGTTGTTGACGTGCCCAAGACGGTCGAGGTCCTGGAACCGAACGATATCCCGGGTCCAGAAGCGGTACGCGGCCCTGTCGCGCGGGCCGGGCATCGCCGCGGCCTCGGTATGGCGCTCGCTCCCTTCGGGGGCACGAGGGGCGACGGGCAGGAAGCGCGGCGAACGATGGACCATGCGGGACCTCGGCGGTCAGGGGTGTCCGGACCGGCGCGGGCGGTCGGGACCTGCCGGTGATCATTACTCCCTCCCAGGGAGGTCCCGCAACGTGCTCCTGCACGCGATCACGTGGCGCGACGCCTGCCACGCCGCGTCCGGCCAAGCCTAATCGCTCTTGTATGCACCGGATGGCGACAAGCGAACGCTATCGGTTCGGCGCCAACGCGCCGTCAACCACGCGATAGGCCTGTGGAATCCGCGAAACCAACCGCCAGGTCCTGTCGCCGAGGATATCGTAGCGTTCCACCGCATAGCCCGCCTCGTCATGCCGAAGGCGGATGACGGCGCGCGCGGCGAACAGGTCCGCCTCGCGCCGCCATAGCGTGGCATGGGGTGGGTCGGGTGGTGCCCGTTCGGGGTAGTCAGCGGCGGCGTCGACGTCGTCCGGTGGCGGCCCGTCCGCCCGCCAAAGTGGCACCCAGGTTTCGGCGCCATCTCGGGTGTGATAGGCTTGGTGTCCGCCGCCGAACGGGACTTCTGAGAACACGATCAGACCATGGCGGTGATCGAACATGCGGAAAAGGGCGACGCCGCTCAGCGTGTCGAGGTCTTCGAGGGGGATAGCGCACCACGTGCGCGCTGCGTCGCGGCTGCGCAGCACGTAAAGGGGCTCTTCAGCGCCTTCTTGCCCCAGGCTGACGATCCCCCAAACCGAGGTCCCGCCATCCGCCACGAGGTGTCCCAGGTCTGCGCCGTGAAACCGTAGCGGAATGGTCGACCAGGTTTGGCCGCCGTCAGCCGACGTCAGCAGCACCGGATGCACCGTGTTGCCGGGATCGCGGAAGGCCCCGGCCAGGACCACCGTCTGTGGCGGCAGCGACACCATCTCGTTCAGATCCAGGTGGATCTCACCGTCGTAGCTGGCGTAATCGAAGGTCTCAGGCAAAGGGTGGCACGGAGCCTCGCGCGCGGCGGCCCCGGGTACCAGGACAAGGCCCGCCGTCAGCAAGGCCGTGGCTGCCAGGATGCGTCGTGTGGCCGCCGAGAGCCGTTTCATTGGTCCGTTCATAGGTAGTTGGACATAAAATCGAACTTGTACTTGTTCCGCTTCAGAGCTTGAACAAACTGGAGCAACTGCTGCCGGTCCGTGATGCCTTCCATTTCGCTCTTTGACGCCCGAAACATCGTATCATGCATCAGAACAATGCATTTGTCGGGCTTCTGGGTCCCGCCGGCTCGGCCCAGGCTCGACGCAATTTGGCGAACCAGATCACTGGCGCGCTGATCGGGATGGCCGGCGCCCTCGGCGGCCGAGGCCCCCGTGCGGCGCCACTCAACATCCCAGCCAAAGATACGATAGCCATTCTGCGCCAGACGGTTCGCTGCGGCGCCGCTGTCCGAACCGTTGGTCGGATCGGTGCGGACGATGGTGCCAGCGCGCCAAGTATTGCGCCCGGGCAGCCGCGCATCAATGGGGGTGCCGGTTATCCCAAGCGTTTTGGTGGCCTTTTTGAACCCTTTAAGGACGGCCTCCGCATCCTTGTAGTATCCGGTGTGGTTGCCACCTGCGTGTGTATAGCTGTGATTGGCAACCTGAACGAAGCCACTGCTGTGAGCGTCTTGGAGAACGCCACGCCGCCAGTCCGACGAGACATGCTCCCCGACCATGAACAAGGTGCCCTTGACCTGTTCGGCGTTCAAGACGGCAATCACGTCACCGGCTTATTCACTTGGCTCCGGTAACCCCAACATGGGTTGCTGGACAGGTGTTTCATCGTACCAGATCGCGCCTCTACCGGAGCCAAGTGAATAAGCCTTCTGGCCGAAATGGCTTGGACACGGGACTCGGGATCTGATTCACACTCCGGGTGAGCTTCCGCGTCCGCCCGCCGACCGTCGCGCCAAGGCGGCGCGTGTTAGCGCGCGATCCCGCACACCCTCGGCATGACCGCGCGGACGATCCGGTCAGGGCGACCCGCGCGAGGTGTTGCCCGATTGAAACGCTCGGCCAGCCCTGTTGCTCCACGGCCTCACCCGGTTTTGCCGCTTTTGCCAAATCCGGGTACCATCACCGCCAGGTCACGCACGCCACCCCGGCGCCATTGCCGCCGTCAGGGCCTTGCGGGAGACGGTGTCGGTGAAAAAGCTGCTTCTGATCCTGGCCTTTCTGCTGATCGTGGTGGTCGGCGCGGCGCTGGTGCTGCCGTCGTTCATCGACTGGAATCCCTACCGCGACGAGATCGCCGCCCGCATCGAGGCGGCCACGGGACGGCCGGCCGCCATCGACGGCGACCTGTCCCTGCGCGTGCTGCCCTCGCCGACGCTGTCGGTCGAGGGGGNGCGCCTGGCCAACATTCCGGACGGCAGCACCCGCGACATGGCCCGCATCGGCGCCCTGGAGGTGGCAGTCGATCTGGCGCCCCTGCTCCGGGGCGAGGTGCGGGTGCGGTCGGTGCGGGTGGTCGAGCCGGTGGTCTTGCTGGAACGCCTGCCGGATGGCCGCGCCAACTGGGCGTTCCAGGCCCGACGATCGGTCGGCGATGGGCGCTCGGTGTCGGGGCCGCTGCCGGGAACCGACCCGCCGCCGCCACCGCCTCCGACCCGGGACGACACCGGCGCCGGCCTGACGGTGCGGCTGGACGATGTAAGGATCGAGGCCGGCCTTGTCGTCTACCGCGACCGGGCGCGCGGCACGGACCTGCGCATCGAGGCCATCGAGACCACCCTGTCGGCCGAGAGCCTGCGCGGTCCCTTCCGCGTGCGTGGCGACGTGCGCGTGGGCGACGTGGCGGTGGCCCTCGATGTGGCCACCGGGTCCGTCGAGACCCGCCGCTCCACGCCCCTGGACGCCAACCTGTTCCTGCCGGCGACCGGCGACACCCTGGCCCTGTCCGGCACGGTGGCCGGCCCCCTGGGGGACCCGACGTTTTCGGGGCGTGTCGAGGGGACCGCCGGCCGCC